>Ga0101944_10003188_pt1 | contig 23500 bp, 24 predicted proteins | sample DewCreD2012metaG_FD_75245 | JGI IMG/M metagenome (GOLD analysis project Ga0101944, IMG submission 75245) | Hot spring sediment bacterial and archeal communities from British Columbia, Canada, to study Microbial Dark Matter (Phase II) - Dewar... ... | reverse complement strand
GGCTTGCAGAAGTGGATGTCCCTGGCAGGTAACCGGGTCGTGCATCCCACCCTGGTGTACGGGGGAGCCGATACCCTTACCTACCAGGAGATCCGGGTGCTGGGCTGGGGCCAGGTGCCGACCCTGTATCCTGTATTTCCTTAATAATTTCTTCGCTTTTTAAAAAACGTTGCTTTTCTTGCTTTTCCCGGATTTCATATTCCTCAATTTTTTTGTTATCGATAAGATCCTCATATAATTCTCTTAAGGAGTACTTAATCAAACTTGATTTATCCTTTTCGAGTTGTGCTGACAAAAATTCCAAGATATTTTCTTCTTCTTTATTAAATCGAATCGAAATTACTGCCATTTTCTATATACCTCCTCTCTCTTGTCTATGGTAATAATAAATATATCTGAATCCTGCCTATAAAATATGGCTCTGTATTTGCCTTTTCTTAATCTATAATAAGTTCGCATTTTTTCTTCTGAAACTTTCAGTTGCTTTATATCAAAAAGGGTTAAATCTTTTGTTAATTCTATTGCTGTAAATGCATTATTAAAGTGAATAAAAACCTCTTTTGGTATTTGCCCCTTTTTGATTCTTTTTAGTATATCGTCATGGTAATACACCATGTATACATTGTAATACATTTGCAAGCTATGATCAACAACAATACTGTGTGAATATATTACAATGCGGGGGTCTATGGATGCAGTATCCTATTGACTTTACATCCGAGCTTTCAAGGGTTATCCTGTTTCCATATCTCCCTTCTGTAGTCCGTCACGGATAATGCCCACCCGGCATACAAAACGATCCCCCTTGTGCGATACAGGATTCCATAAGGGAAGTCCAGCATGCTAAGGAGGAATGATCGACTTACGGGACAGTATCCTTCGATTCCGAATGGGTGCTAGTATCAAGAGGATACACCGGGAGACCGGACGGCACAAGACGATGCTGAGGCGGCTGCTGCGGGTAGCCCGAGAGAACGGGTGCCTGGCCGCTGAGTCCCCTCTCATTAACTGCGTGAGGGATCGTAACAAAAAGCCCGCAGCGTAGGGAGGACTTGGAGCGGAGAGCCCGACCCGACCGCAGGGAGGGGCACGCCCTATAGAGCCCACCAGGGAATACCCGCGGCCGCATTGCGTACTCCCAGATCGAAGAAGAAAAAGCGCGGGCTGGATAGCACGCTTTTCCTTCGCGAATCTCTTATTCCATATAGGCGGAGGAACGGATGCATCCCAACCTGCGTAATTCCCGCCATTGTAAGGCCGACCTGATGTGGAGGATATAGCGCATGCTGCGTCCCGGGAGCAGGTTTGCCCCAGAGGCGCGAAGCCGCTGTGCCGAGCTTCCACAGAGGACAAAATGTTTGATATAGGGTAAACAACGGGATGGGGGGGACCCGACTGGCGTGGTGGGTGTTTCTATATTCAATAGTGTAGTACTACTTACCCCCGTATCCGCCGAAAGGGCACTCAGGTTGAGTACCTGACCCCCCCTGCCCGCCAGAAAAGGAACGTAGAGAACGAAACTCCTGAGTTCTGTATCAGAACGATTCTTATCAATATTCGTTCTAATTCAGAACTAATTTATTGTATTTTTTAAAAACTAGTTCTATACTAATACTGTGCTGAACGAAATTATCGATAGATTGGAACTGACCAGTGAACGATTAAGGCACTACGTACCGCCCCGTAAGAGACTCTTTTTTAAAACGATCCCTATCGACCAGGCCCGGGGCGCGCTGATCTATGGCCTGCGGGGAGTGGGGAAAACAACTTTCTTGCTGGACACGCTTAACCGCTCCCCTAAGCGTCTACTGTATGTGAGTGTGGATCATCCGGTTCTAGCCGCAGTGCCCTTGTATGAGGTGGTGAGTGCTATATTCCAACGGGGTTATGAGGGAGTGTTGGTGGATGAGGTGCATCACGCCCACAGGTGGAGCCAGCATATCAAAGCACTGTACGATGATTATCCTTCCCATACCATCTGGATCAGTGACAGCAGTAACGTGATTCTGCGAACTGCGGTGAGCGACCTTTCCCGCAGGTTCCTTCAGTTCAGAATCCCCCTCCTTTCTTTGCGGGAATACCTGTACCTGACGGAAGGACTGGAGCTGGAGCCGGTGGACCCGTTTCATCCTGATTCGGCCCTGCTGAAGAGCCTCAAGGGAGTGAATGTGCTTCAGTTGTTCCACAGGTACTTCCAGGAGGGTCTACGGCCGATTTTTCTGGAAGGGGAGTATTGCGCACGGCTGAAATACCTGGTTGAAAAATCGATCTACTACGATATTCCCTTCAGCCTCCCCTCCTTTCAGGGGAATCATCTTTTGGTGATGAACGCCATTTTAGGGCATCTGATCAATGCACCTGCGCCCTCCCTCAACATTTCCGGCATGTGCAGTCAGTGGGGAATCGGAAAGGAAAAACTCTATCACCTTCTCTATGTGATGGAGCAATCGGAACTTCTCCATGTGGTGCGAAAGAAAAATACCTCTGCCTTTTCCAAAGGGAGCAAATTGTTTCTCTCTGATCCCTCGATCTATTCCTGTTTTGGAGGGAACCTGGGCACCGCTCGGGAAGCTTTTATTGTGATGAGTTTACGAGAGAAATTTCCGGTTATCTGCGGTTCAGATGAAGAGGAGTATGATTTTTTAGTGGGACCGTATAAGGTGGAAGTGGGCGGGAAAAGGAAAACTCCCAAAGGGTCAGATTATATCCTCAGCGACAATATCGATATTCCCATTCGGAACCGAATTCCCCTCTGGGTGGTGGGAATGGCCTTCTGAGTAAATAGAAAGTTTCGGTTGATATAACTCACGGCCCCTGTGCCCGTTTATGGAAGTGGAGCACCAGGAATAGAAACACCGTGGGAATCCAAGCGACCGGCAGGTAGTAGGTAGGGAGGCTTTTGAGGTAGCGGATCCAGAGGTAGGCGGCCAGGCCACTATAGGCGGAAAAGAAATACACCAGGGCTAAAATTTTCGGCACTCCCCAGCCCATGTCCAGGAGCTTGTGGTGTATGTGCCTTCGGTCAGGATCCCCAATGGAACGCCTTTCCCGGATCCGGCGGAGGATGGCCCCCAGAGTGTCAAAGATGGGAATGATGAGGAGGGTGATCCCCACCAGTAGCCAGCGGGTGGAGGAAACCCCCCCGGTACGAAACAGGGGAAAGAGGGATAGAATATATCCCAGCACCAGGCTCCCCGTGTCGCCCATGAAGATCCGGGCCAGAGGCCGGTTGAACACCAAAAATCCCAGTACCGCGCCCAGAAGCGCCGCGGGAAGAATCAGGAATACCGGTCCAGACTGATTCATCTGCAGGGCGATGAGGATCCAGAAGATCGCGGCGATAGCGGTAACCCCTCCGGCCAGACCGTCCATCCCGTCGATCAAGTTCACCGCGTTGGTTACGCCTACGATCCAGACAAGGGAAATGAGAATGGAGAAAACCGGAACCTGGAGGGTGAACCCGAAGGGGGTAACGAAGGGACCGAAGGAAAGCCCTCCGGCCACGGCGATGAGGGCCGCCACAATTTGAAGGCCCAGCTTGTACCGGGCTCGGAGGTTTCTGAAATCGTCCAGTAAGCCGGTGGTGAACATCACAAGACTTCCCGCCCCGGCGGCCAGTAGCTGACCGTTGAAGGATTGACCGCCGTCGCCGGGGGCGTGCGCTCCGGAGGCGGTGAGAAGGAAGGCGAAAAGGAAGGAAGCAAAGATCCCCACCCCCCCCAGGCGGGGGATATTCCCGTTGTGGATCTTCCGATCGTCCATCCGGTCGTACCATCCTTTCTTTTTTGCCACCCAGATGAGGATTGGCGTAAAGGCCAGGTTGAGGAGAAAAGAGAGCACCACCGTACCAACTATAAACATGATAAAAGGCACCTCCAAGGTTAATTATACCATTTCCACTCCAGTTTATCAGTATGGTGAAGTGAGATGCTGTCCGCAAGGCGCCGCTCCAGGACCAGCGCATATAAACCTGCAAGGCGGGCGGCGAAACATGCAAGGCGGAGAGCGGGCGAAGGCGCGCGGTGCGTCAGCAGGGGTTGTATAATCGGATGGGAATGTGGGCGCTCATCAGAGAAAAATGTTTATCAAAAGAAAAAATTGGAACTTTGTGCTGCAGGGCGTTTTGAAGTATAATCAGGTCTGGTATTCCTACATGGTTGATTCCATTCTTAAGATTTTCTACTTGAAAATGGATAATCTCTTCCCAATCGATCCGTAGCTCCAAAGAATGTAGTGCGCACAGTAATTCAATTACTTCAACCTCCTTCTGTAATTGAAGAGGGGGTATTAGTTCAGCTCGAATTAAGGGGTTTATGCAAATGGCGTTTACATCTATAAGGGAGTGTAAATGTTCAGCCTCTGGTTGGCCACGAAAAAAAGCTATCCACACTGAGGTATCGATGAGTACGTTAGTCATTGGACCTGTTGTTTCGACCCCGAAGAGTTTCCAAATCGATTGAAAGGTTTATTTTCCCATAATAATCTTTTAACCTGGCCACCCGTGCCTGGGTAATTAAGTTTTGCAGTGCTTGCCGAATAAGGGCTGTCTTTGTTTTTATGTTGGTAACCTTCATTGCTTCATGCAGTAATGCGTCGGGGATTTCAATAGTAGTCCTCATAAGCATAAGATAAATACAAGTTTTATGTATTGTCAATGGATAAAATGCATAATAAAATAAGGAAAATTATGCTATGAACGCGCCATTCGTTTGGATTATTGGAAACCGTGGCATGCTGGGTCAGGAACTATCCCAAGCCATCGAAAAACAAGGCATTCCTGCAGTGGGATCAGACCTGGAGGTTTCCATCCTGGATTTGGAGGCTTTAAACGCTTTTGCTCGGAACAATTTGCCCCCCTTTGGTAACAGGTCGGGGCGAACGGCCGATCCTACATCTTCCCTCTCAAGTATTTTCAATACAACTTCTGCGGGAATAACGAGTCCCGGGCGCTCGGACGAATCTCTGTCTTCCCTCCCCATTAATTGGAATGTGAAAGAACAGCCCAGCGGCCTTACTTCACAGAATTTACCTACGGATTGGGAGAGGAACAGGGCGCCGCGCCGGGTCGATGGGACGGAACCTTCGTCAACACAGTCCCCCCGCTTGTGGATCGTGAACTGCGCGGCCTACACCGCGGTGGACAAGGCAGAGGATGAACCAGACCAGTGTTTTGCCTTAAACGCGGAGGGGCCAAGGAACATCGCCCGGGTGGCTGAGGAGTTGGGCGCGGGGCTCCTCCATATCTCCACGGACTACGTGTTCGATGGGAAGGGAATCCGTGATGCGTCGGGGAACCTCCGCCCTTACCGGGAAGAGGATCCAGTAGGCCCTGTCGGGGTGTACGCTCGCTCCAAGGCGGAGGGAGAAACGGCTGTTCTTCACACCTGTTCCCGTGCCGTGATCCTTCGAACCGCCTGGCTGTACGGCAAGTACGGAAACAACTTCGTGTTCACCATGCTCCGGTTGATGAAGGAACGGGACATGGTGCGGGTGGTGGCGGATCAGCGGGGAACTCCCACCTGGGCGGTTGACCTCGCGCGGGCGATCCTCACGGTGTTTCGTGCTCCAACGCACACCTATGGGATTTACCACTTCACCAACGGGGGGGAGTGCACCTGGTACGAGTTTGCCTGCGAGATCCACCGGTTGGGACGACGCTATGGACTTCTTCCGCGAGACTGTCGGGTGGAACCTATTTCAACAGATCAGTACCCCACCAAAGCCCGTCGGCCCGCGTACTCGGTACTCTCGAAGGAAAAGATCCAAAAGGTGTACGGTGTTTCAGTCCCGGCCTGGCAGGAAAGCCTGGAAAAATTTTTGAAGAACCTGTGAACTAGTGGAGCGGCTTCTTGGTTTTGTCTGGTAAAAATGCCGCCGACAATTTTTTATGAACCTGAGCCCCCAGGACATTGGCAGAGCCTGAAGCAGGCGAAGGTGCCGATTATAGCAAGGCCGCCGGATAGGAAGATAGGGCGGCCTGCCAGGACTACAGAGATGTTTCCAGCCTTTCCGAGAACAGTAGATCCCACTGGACTATGTCCACCAGGTATGCGGGAAGGACAAGGGGGGTTGGTGAGGTCCTTGAGGGGCCTTGACCCCTAACTGGTACTTCCAGTTGATCTTTCGAAATTAGGACTGACAGTTGGGTTTTGGGGTACAGGTTTCGAAAGTTTCGAATGGCTACAGGGTCTACTGGTTTTACCTTGCTAAACTTTACTTCGATGGGCAGTAGAACTCCGTTACCCTCCATGATAAAATCGATTTCGGCTCCCGAGCTGCTCCTCCAGTACCGAAGGGTATCCACTCCAAATTGGTTTGTGAGAGTAATCCATAGGGCGTTTTCCACCACATGCCCATCCAGTAAGTCATAGGGAATTACTTCCGGTGTGGCGATTCCCGTAGCGAGGAGGAATCCTGGATCCGTGAAGTACACCTTCGGCATCTTGCTCACCTCCTTTCGCGGATTGGTAAACCAGGGGCGCAAGAGGTGGAACACGAAGGTTCCTTCCAGGATATCCAGGTACCGATTCACCGTCTCCTGATTAATCCGTAGAGTATTGGCCAGTTCCGAACGGTTCACCTGTGAACCAATCTGGCCGGATAGGAGCCTTACAAGATTATTGAATGCGGTTATGTTTTCCACTCGAAGGAATCCAGCCACATCCTTTCGGATATAGGTGGAAAGGAGTTCTTTCAAAAGTGGAACTCGAAGTTCTAGGGGTGCCAGGACGGGTTCCGGATAGCCGCCGAACTTGAGGTACTCTGCGAATAAAGCACGCAGACGGCTACCGTATAGCTCAACGAAAGGTTGAAGGGAAGATGTGTCGCGGGGATCGATCGTTCGATCGGGTATATCAGAAGCCTTGGCTCGGAGATATTCCCGAAAGGAAAAGGGGCGAAGGATGAACTCTATTTTCCTGCCCGTGAGATACTCTGAGTTCTTGGTAAGCTCCAAACTGGAAGAGCCGGTGACTAGGAATCGATATTTTTCGTGGCGCTGATCGTAGATGGTTTTCAGGAATAGACCGGCATTAGGGATCGTTTGAAATTCGTCGATCAGTACGAATCCCGTTTTTCCCCCAAAAAAATCGTCCAATCGAAGAATGAACAGGCGAGGATCGCCGAAAGCAGGGTCCGCAAAGTCCAGATCCGCCGCGATGTAATGAACGATTTGCCCTTCCGTTTCTAATTTTTTCTGGATGCTTCGGAGAAGCGTAGTTTTCCCTACCTGACGGGCGCCCTTCAGGATGATAATCTTGTTTTGGTGGAGCCAGGGAAAAATTTTATCTTCCAGATCTCTGTGAATCATGATAAAATTTTAAGGCTAAAGCATGACTTTTTCAAGATAATTTCTAGGGTAAAGGGGAAATTATGCGTTCGTTCCACAATGTGCTGGTTACCGGCGGTGCGGGATTCATAGGCTCCAACTTCGTACGGTACCTTCTTTCCAGGCCTGATTTTACCGGCCGGGTAGTGAATCTTGACCTATTGACCTACGCGGGGAACGTGGAAAACCTCGTCGACGTAGAGGAGCAGTACAGGAATGCTCCCGGAGGGGTTGGCCGCTACCTGTTCGTGCGGGGGGATATCCGGGATCGGGGCCTGTTACAGCGGGTGTTCGAGGAGTACCAGATCGATGCGGTGGTACACTTCGCTGCGGAAAGTCACGTGGACCGCTCGATCCTGGGGCCCGAGGATTTCATCACCACTAACGTTCTGGGCACCTTCACCCTCCTGGAGGTAGCCCGGGCGATGTGGAAAGATCGCCCCGCAGATTCCGTACTTTTCCACCACATATCCACCGACGAAGTGTACGGGAGCCTGGGAGAATCGGGCTATTTCACGGAAACGTCACCCTACGATCCACGATCCCCCTATTCGGCCAGCAAAGCCGGAAGCGATCATCTGGTGATGGCCTACCATCACACGTATGGGTTACCCGTTACACTCACGAACTGCTCCAACAATTACGGCCCCTACCAGTTCCCGGAAAAACTCATTCCCCTGATGATCCTCAACATGGTGGATGGGAAACCCCTTCCGGTGTACGGGGACGGACGGAACATCCGGGACTGGCTCTACGTGGAGGATCATAACGCCGCCGTCTGGCTCGTGATGCGGACGGGTCGGGTGGGTGAAAAGTACAACATCGGGGGGGAGAACGAGTGGGAAAATATCCGCCTTGTGCATCGGCTCATCGAAATTGTGGCGGAGGAGACCGGGAAAGATCCGGAGGAACTGCGGCGACTGATCACATTCGTGAAGGACCGGCCGGGGCACGACCGGAGGTACGCGATCGATTGTTCCAAGATCAAGAGAGAACTGGGGTGGAAGCAAACAGTGAGTTTCGACGAAGGTCTTCGCCGTACTGTCCGATGGTACCTGGAAAATCGACAGTGGGTAAAGCGTGTGCGCTCAGGGGCCTATCGGGACTGGATTCGCAAGAATTATGAGGAACGAAAGTGAGTGTATTTCCCTCGTTGATTTGAAGCAAAAATTGTACTAAGTTAGTTATAGAGAATTGAGATGTCACCCTCTTATTTAGAACAGGTTGTAAAAGAACACTCCCAGCAGATCAGCAGGCTAGAGACCTTGCTGGCCAATTTCGTCGAAACTACGCAGTCGGCCATCCTGGAGCTCAAACTCGAGATGAAAGAATTCAAAGAAGAGATGAAGGTTTTCAAGGACGGTATGGAAACCTTCAAGCTCGAGATGAAAGACTTCAAGGATGAGATGCTAACGTTCAAAGACGGCGTTGAAACCTTTAAGCTTGAAATGAAAGATTTCAAGGACGAAATGAGGGCTTTCAAAGATGAGATGAAGGTCTTCAAGGACGAAATGTTGGAATTCAAGAACGAGATGAAGGCTTTCAAGAACGAGATGCTGGAGTTCAAGAACGAGATGAGGGCCTTCAAGAACGAGATGCTGGAGTTCAAAAACGAAATGAAGGCTTTCAAGAACGAGATGCTGGAGTTCAAGAATGAAGTGCGTGCCTTTATTGGGGAGATGAAAACCTTCAAGGAAGAAATGCTCGCTTTTAAAGAGGAGATGCGTGCCTTCAAACGGGAATCCCAGAAGCAGTGGGGCGAGCTGGCTAATCGGCTGGGAACCTTTGCTGAAGATATTGCCGCTCCAAACATTCTCCGGATTGCTCGAGAAAACTCTAGTAACGAAGAACTCTTGTACTATGCGGTGCGAATCAGAAAAAAGAATCCACAGGCACGAGGGTCCATGCGGGAGGTGGATGCCATCGTAGAGTATGAGAGCTTCGTATGTGTAAATGAAACGAAAACTTCTCCTCGAAAACAGGATATCGATGCCTTCAAAAGGTTCGTGGAAAGCGGCGAGTTTCAAAAGTTTTTCCCCGAATACAAGAACAAGCGAGTCATTCCCATCTTCGCCTCCCTCTACATGGAACCTTCGTTGATCAATTACGCTACGAAGAAAAAGGTTCTGGTGTTTGCGATGGGGGAAGATACAATGGATATCCAGAACACGGAGCTTCTCCCCCTGTACTTTTTCAATTAGAGAAAGTACAACTTTACAAATAGTCCGACCAATTGTAAAGTATAACTTAACATGTTCAAATACCGGCAGATTCTGGGGAAGATCGAACCGTTTGTACAGGCGAAGGAAGCGATCCTTATCACGGGGATGCGCCGGACAGGGAAAACCACTCTACTGCAGTACTATTTAGAGAGATGCCCGGGATCGAACAAACTGTATCTGGATCTGGAAAATGTATTGAACCGTCGGTATTTCGATGAAGCGAATTATGAACGCATCAAGCATACCTTCGAGTTTCTGGGACTAGACTTTTCCCTGCCTGCCTATGTGTTTTTGGATGAGATTCAGTTCGCCCCGCAACTTCCTTCCATCGTCAAGTATTTCATCGACCACTACCAGGTCAAGTTTTTCCTCACTGGATCTTCCAGCTTCTATTTGAAAAATTTATTTTCTGAGTCTCTGGCGGGAAGGAAAGTGGTTTTCGAACTCTTTCCCCTCACCTTTCAAGAGTTCCTCCACTTCAAAGAGCTTCCCTTCCATCTTCCCCCTAATGTAACAGAAATCACGGAAGCCATGCATGAAACGATCGATCCCTATTACGATGAGTACCTGAAGTACGGCGGCTTCCCGGGGGTAGTTCTGAAATCGAAAATTGAGGAAAAGGAAAAAGCTCTTGAAGATATCTTTACTTCCTATTTTCAGCTCGAGGTGCTCCAGCTGGGGGATTTCCGTAGAAATGAAACGATTCGGGATATGATTCTTCTTTTACTGGAACAGACGGGTTCTAAATTGGATACTCAAAAAATGTGTCGGGATTTAGGGATTTCTCGTCCTACCCTATACCAGTATCTCTCCTTTCTGGAAGGCACCTATTTCATCAAGACTATACGCCCTTACAGCAAAGGTCGGAGTGTGGAGATCCGGAAAACGCCAAAGGTGTACCTCTGTGATGTGGGGCTGGTGAACCGCTTTGCCCGTCTGGACACGGGGAGACTCTTTGAGCAGAGTGTGTTTCAGAATCTCCGGGTGAAAGGGGAGTTACACTACTTTCAGAAGAAGAGTGGGATAGAGATCGATTTCATCCTGAACAAAGAGAAAGCCTTCGAAGTAAAACTTTCGGTTCAGGGATCGGATGTTTCGAGACTTGAACGGTTGTCCCATGAGATCGGGTTGAGGGAATATGAGGTGGTTTGCAAGACCTTCACCCCCTTGAAAGAGCATGTAACCTACGGGTATTGTTTGTGAAGAGTTTCTGTCAAAGCCGAGGGGCCCGCTTCCTGGGAATAAGCTGATGGGAAAATCTAAGTATTCCAGAAGGAGCAACAACCTTATGCCGTTTTCCTTTCGCAGGCTTTCGTTGAAAGGGTTGATTCTGATCGAACCGAAGGTATTCTACGACGAACGGGGTTTTTTCATGGAAACTTATAAGCATCCGGAGTTCTTCATGAATGGGATTCACGGCCCCTTTGTCCAGGATAACCATTCTCGGTCCGCGCGGGGTGTGCTCCGGGGCTTACACTTCCAGAAACCTCCTCGGGCACAGGGGAAGCTGGTTCGGGTTACCCGGGGGGTAGCCTGGGATGTGGCGGTGGACTTACGGAAGGATTCCCCCACCTTTGGGAAATGGTACGGTACGGAACTGTCGGAGGACAATCACTACATGCTTTGGGTCCCCGAAGGATTTGCCCATGGGTTTCTCGCTCTGGACGACGATACAGAGGTTCAGTATAAATGTACTGCCGTCTACCATGCTCCCTCCGAAGGAGGGGTGCGGTGGGACGATCCGGACATCAACATCAAGTGGCCCAACCTGGGGTACGGAATCAAACCCAGGGTCTCACCGAAAGATGCGGCCCTTCCCCTTCTGCGAGACCTGGAATTACCTTCGATCTGGGTATAAAAACTGGATGTAAAATGAAAAAAACGACACGTTTCAAACAGTTGTTGACATCCCCCACGCTGGAGTTTCTCTGCGAGGCTCACAATGGGCTTTCCGCCAAAATCGTGGAGGAAGCGGGATTCCCTGGCATCTGGGCAAGCGGCCTGTCCATCAGCGCCCAACTGGGCGTGCGGGACTCCAACGAAGCCAGTTGGACCCAGGTGCTGGAGGTACTGGAGTTCATGTCCGATGCCACCACCGTGCCGATCCTCCTCGATGGGGACACGGGGTATGGGAACTTCAACAACATGCGCCGACTGGTCCGCAAACTGGAACAGCGGGGTGTGGCCGCCGTCTGCATCGAGGACAAACTGTTCCCCAAGACGAACAGTTTCGTCCGGGGTACGGCCCAACCCCTGGCAGACATGGAAGAGTTCTGCGGAAAGATCAAAGCGGGAAAGGATGCGCAGACAGACCCCGATTTTTGCATCATCGCGCGAGTGGAAGCCTTTATCGCGGGATGGGGACTGAAGGAGGCGTTGAGGCGGGCGGAAGCGTACCGCCGGGCTGGAGCGGATGGAATCCTTATTCACAGTGCCCTCTCGGTACCGGATGAAATCCTTGCCTTCAAACGGGAATGGGGGGATCGGGCTCCGGTGGTGATCGTTCCTACCAAGTACTATGCGACTCCCACGGAAGTGTTCCGGGAGTATGGATTCTCCATCGTGATCTGGGCGAACCACCTCCTGCGATCGGCCCTCGCTGCCATGCAGAAAACTGCAACCACCCTGTACCGGGAACAGAACCTCCGTTCCATCGAAGACAAGATTGCCCCTGTATCGGAGGTTTTCCGCCTCCAGGGACAGGATGAACTGGAAGCCGCGGAACGTCTCTACCTACCTGCCGCGGGCCGTAAAGTAGCGGCTGTGGTACTGGCCGCCGCCCGGGGTACGGAACTCGGGTCTCTCACGGAAGACAGGCCCAAGGCGATGGTGGACGTGGGAGGACAACCTCTCCTTGCCCACATCGTGGATGCCTACAATGGGGCAGGGATCAAGGATATCGCGGTGGTACGGGGATACCGTAAGGATAAGGTCACCCTCCCCAACCTCCGCTACGCGGATAACGATGCCTACGCCGATACGGGGGAACTGTGGTCGCTCCTGTGCGCACTGGAGGCAGCTCAGAAAGGGTTTGCCGACCATGACCTTGTGGTGTCCTACGGGGATGTTCTTTTCCGGAAGTACATCCTCCAGATCCTCCTGGACAGTGATGCCGACTATACGATCGTGGTGGATGTGGAGTGGCAGGAATCGGCCAATCGGGGAAGGTTCGCCGATTACGTGCACTGTTCTGTGCCGTTCTCCCGGTTCGGTTTTGCCTCCGAGGTACGGCTCCAGCAGGTTTCTCCCACTCTGCCAAAAGAGCTCATCCATGGGGAATGGATGGGATTCCTCCGGGTACGGGCTGGGAAAATGGGGGCTTTCACTGCCATGGTACAGAACCTTAGCCGGGAGCCAGAGGGACGGAAAGCCCGATTGCACGACCTACTGAACCGTCTGGTACAGGCCGGAGAGGAAGTGCGGGTGTTGTACACGGTAGGGAACTGGATCGACATCGATTCTGTGGAAGACCTAGTGATGGCGGCGAAGTTTGTGTAAGAGCACGATCCACGATACGAGGTACCTATGATTCGAGCGGAGAGCTTTGTGCGGGCGGTGCAGAAGCAGGGGTTTGAACTCTGGACAGGAGTGCCCTGCTCCTATCTGAAACCGTTCATCAATTACGTGATCGACGCGGGTCGGATAGGGGATAGAACGCCGTGCCCCTCTACTTCCGAGATGGCTGTTAGACGGGGCCTGCAATACATCCCCGCGGTGAACGAGGGGGATGCGGTAGCTATCGCCTCCGGTTCCACCCTGGCGGGGAGGCCGGCGGTGGTAATGTTCCAGAACTCGGGGCTGGGGAACGCGGTGAACCCGCTGAGTTCCCTCAACTACATTTTCAAGATTCCCGTGCTGATTATCACGAGCCTTCGCGGGGAGCCGGGCGGCCCTCACGACGAGCCTCAGCACGAACTGATGGGTGCCATTACCACCGGTATGCTGGAAATCTTGAAGATCCGCTGGGAGTACTTCCCCACGGAAGAGGCTGATGTGGATGCGGCGGTGGATCGGGCCGTGCGGCACATGAGGGAAACCGGGCTTCCCTTCGCCTTCGTGATGCGGAAAGATTCAGTGGAACCCTACGCGTTGAAGTCCAGAGTGGTTGAAAAGGCGGAGGCGTCAAGGAAGGGGGGCGCAAGAGGGCCTGTAGAGAGCCACGTATCTTCCTGTGGGGGTGAGCTTGAAAAAGGCCCCCTGGCAGGAGCGAGAGCCGATTCGGAGGGCAGGGTGCCCCTTGAAGTAGGGGAAGTATCGCATGCAGCAACCAAGGCCTGTTCCGGGGGCGGGGTTCCTGACGATGCAGTGCGAGCAAATGAAGCAGGGCGCGTAGGCAATTTAACCGCCACAAGCCAGCGAAAGGAGCCGAAGGTGAGGCGGGAGGCAATCCTCCGGGTTATCCAACAGTCCGCCCCCCCTGAAACTGGGGATCTGGTGATAGCCACGACGGGGTACACGGGCCGGGAGCTCTACGCTCTGGAGGACCGATCGAACCAGTTCTACATGGTGGGTTCCATGGGATGCGCTTCCAGCTTTGCCTTGGGAGTGGCGTTGGCGTATCCTGACCGACGAGTGGTGGTCGTAGATGGGGATGGAGCGGTGCTGATGCGGATGGGAGCCCTGGCAGTGCTGGGTACGGAAAAGCCGGCAAACTTGATTCACATCGTTCTCGATAACGGTTCCTACGAGTCCACGGGAAATCAGGCCACCGTTTCCCCCTCGGTGGATCTCTGTGCAGTCGCCCGCGCCTGCGGGTATGATCGAGTGATGGAACTGAACGATCCGGAGGAACTGGCACAGGTCCTTGCAGAGAGGGATCGTCCCGGGTATTCCTCCGCCCTGACTTTTATTCGAGTGCCCATTTTGTCCGGCGCTCTCGAAGGCTTACCGCGACCGAAAGTCACCCCCCCGGAAGTGGCCCAGCGGTTTGCCCGCTTCGCGCAGGGTGTAAAGTACAAGACCTGAAATCCGTATAGAGCCCATACGGCGTACAGAACAGATAACGTAGGTAAATGAATCGTTGTGTATGTGGTTGAAAAAAATCAAAAAGGCGCCGTTAAAGAAATCGCCGTGGAGGGGGTGTAAATAGGGGGCGTGTTAGCACAGCGCCCGGGTGAGGCGCGGGAAATTAGAAACTGAGAACCATGGCCCGGGTGAGGCCGGTAAGATCGAAAGCCATGGGGTAAAAAAAGGGGAAGGCCTGAGAAAGAAGGAGGCTTTTGTGGGATTAACCTTTGTGGAAGGGATTGTGTTTGGGGTAAAGGGGAAGAAACGGGTAGTCCAGTTTCTTGTGGACAGTGGGGCCACGTACACCCTTATTCCTAAAACCGTATGGGAATACCTTGGTTTGAAGCCCAAAAAAGCTCTCACCTTTGTGTTAGCCGATGGAACATCTATCACCCGTCAAGTTTCGGAATGCAAAATACGTATCCTTGGAGAAGAAGGGCACACCCCGATTATCCTGGGGGAGGCGGAGGATGAGCCCTTGCTCGGCTCCGTTACATTGGAAATTCTCGGACTGGTGTTAGATCCTTTCAAGCGGGAACTCCGGCCCATGCAAATCCGCTTGGCTTAATGAAGATCTAGGTTGATACAGCTCTCGAAAGAGGGTACAGATAATTTATCCCAGGCCTGCGCCCTCGATCCAGCACTTACCTGGGAGGTTTTTTCTGCTATATTTGTTCCTGTGACCAAGAAAGGATACTCTGCGTCCTTCGATCCAGCGCCTTTTCGCGAGGGTTTACGAAAGCGAAACGCCCGATACCAACAAGCTTTAGGGTACCGGATACAAGAGGCCCAGGCGTTTCTTCCCACCCTGGTAAACGCGTTTCTCTCGATAGATCCGGATATCGAAAAAATTGTCTTGTTTGGATCTTTGGCCCGGGGTGAGCCGAGAAGCCTTGAGTTCGATATCGATGTAGCGGTTCGGTCAAAGCGGTATTTAAAGCTTGTTTCCTGGACGTTGGATCAGAAATGGAAGATCGACCTGGTGGATCTGGATGAGCTTTCCGATACCTCCCTTGAGGGTGTAGAAAAGACAGGGGTTGTACTGTATGAAAAAAATAGATCCTGAGGCACTCCTCATTCTTTCCTCCGAGCTGGAGCAAGATCTGAGGCAATTGGAAAAACTGGAAAAGGAAAATGCCCAGGCTATGGAAAGAATTGAGCAGGGAGCGAGGGAATCGTTAGATTTTGCAGCCCTGGGATACACCATACACAACATGTATTGTCTTATGGAGAATTCTTTTCTACGGATCGCGAAAACCTTTGAAAACAAGCTAGACAAGGATGCTTGGCATCGTTCATTGCTTCGAAGAATGACTCTGGAGATACCGGGTGTTCGTCCGGCTCTTTTGGATGAAGGTACGGTAGATCTACTTGATGAATTGCGTTCTTTCCGGCATGTATTTAGGAACCTATACCAAACGGGTATAAAGGGCGAAAAGGTTCTCTCGGTTCAAAGAATAGTTCCAGAAGCGGTTCGATCCTTCCGGGGAGCGGTGAAAGAGTATGTGAACAAGCTGAGAATCCTTGAGGAGGAACTATAGATGAGTATAAAGATCGTGAAGCAGCGGCCTACGATTCTGTTGAACCCGGGGCCGGTGACCATGAGTGAACGGGTACGGCGTAAGTTCCTGGAAGAGGATCTCTGCCATCGGGAGCCGGAGTTTGCGGAACTGGTGCTGGATATCAAGGCCCGTTTGCGCAAGGTGTATCCAGAGGCCGAGAGGGACTACGAGGCGATTCTTTTCACTGGGTCGGGGACCTGCGCGGTGGAGGCGATCTTTCAGAGCCTTGCCCCGCGGAAGGGAAAAACCCTCGTGATCGCCAACGGCGTGTACGGGGAACGGATCGCTTCCATGCTGGAAGTGCAGGGAAAGCCGTACGCGCTGGTGAAAAGCCCATGGCCAGAACCGATGAACCTGGCCGAAGCCGAAAGGATCCTAAAAACCGATTCTTCCATCACCCACGTGGCGGCAATCCACAACGAAACCACCACGGGCCGCTTGAACGACCTGGACAGCCTGGGAGCGCTGTGTCGGCAGTACGGGAAACCGCTCCTTCTCGATACGGTATCCAGTTTTGCCGGGGAAGAGATCCGGTTCAAGGACTGGAACGTGGCGGCCATCGCTTCGGTAGCGAACAAGTGCATCCATGGGGCACCGGGGATCTGCTTTGTGCTGGCCCGGAAGGATCTACTGGAAACAGGCAAGACCGAAGCTTCTTCCCTCTACCTCGACCTATGCAAGATGTACCAGGAGCAGAAGACAGGGTTTTCCCCTTTCACCCAGGCAACCCATATCTGCGTACTACTTCAGGAGGCCCTGAAAGAACTGGAAGATGCCGGTGGATGGAAGGCTCGCCGCGCCCGGTACCGGGAAATTTCGGGAAGAATCCGGCGGGATTTTCGTGCGTTGGGGCTAGAACTCTTCCTACCGGAAGACGCGTATTGCTCCATGCTTACTTCCTTCAAACTGCCGGCGGGCCGTACCTATGCCCAGGTGCATGATGCGTTGAAGGCGGCAGGGTTTGTGATCTACGCGGGGCAGGCGGGGTTGTACCATTCGATCTTCCGTATTGCCAATATGGGGGATATCCAGGATTCCGATGTGGATCGTCTGTTGGAAGCGATGCGGGGGGTGGTAAGAGCATAGCTCTGGCATCATAGCCTCTCGTTACTTCGTTCCTTTAGGCAGGTCTCGGCGTGCCGGGTGCTTGTAAACGTCTTGTACATGTATAGCGGTGCTGTGGGCCTGGAGCCCGTAACTTTATGCACAGGGGCATTGCTGGCAGGGCGGCTGTGGAATTTTAACAGGTGTGCGGCGAGGATTTGACTTTCTAATGTATAAATGTAATAATAGTTATATCTAAAATTACATCGATCCCTAATAAAGTATGGAATCTTTATACATTCGACACCTGGATGATCCTCTTCGCACCCATTTTACCAAACGACGCGAAATTCTTGTTCTTTTGGGCTCCAGGCAATCAGGGAAAACTACCCTGGTGAAGCGATTATTCCCCGATGCGCAGTACCTACTTGTAGATAACGAACCGGTTCGTCGCATGCTTGAATCCTACGATGTGAATGTATACCGAAGTGCCCTGAAAAGTGGCACGACGAAACTTATTATTGATGAAATTCACCTATTGTCGAACCCGGGACGGGCGGCAAAAATTATCTATGATCAACTACCGATTCAACTGATTCTAACAGGATCCTCTTCCTTTCACATAAAAAATCGAACTGCGGAAAGTCTAACGGGTAGGAAGATCGATTATTACTTGTTTCCATTGACGTTTTCGGAATACCTTGTGCAGACGGGAGTTGAAGAAACCCTGAATTTCGATCTTTTTCAAAGGATCGTACGGGATTCATGGAGTGAGTCCTACAGGTTGTTCGATAAGGGATCGATATTATCAAGGGTGTTACTATACGGACTATATCCAAACCTTGTGAACAATCCGATGGATGTGGATTACCTGAAGAATTTTGCCGAAAGTCTCGTGTTTAAAGATATCCTGGAACTGGAATTGATTGAAAACAAACGCCTTGCCGCTGACTTGCTAAAGATGTTGGCGTATCGGGTGGGTAGTCTGATTTCCTATGCGGAGCTCGCCTCAAGCCTTGGCGCCGATCAAAGAACCATCAAACGGTACATTGAACTGTTCGAGCAGAGCTTTATCATTTTCCGGTTATACCCCTTTACAGGGAACCGGCGGGATGAGATTGTCAAATCTCCAAAGATTTATTACTACGATACTGGTGTACGCAATGCCGTGATTGGAGACTTTTCAGAGCTCGCCATTCGACCGGACAGGGGCGCGCTGTTCGAAAATTTTATCATTGCGGAATGTGTAAAAGCGAATGCCTACACAGGAAGTGGGTACACCCTCCGGTACTGGCGATCCAAACAAAAATCAGAGGTGGATCTTGTCCTAACAAAGGGGAATCGAATGATCGGTGTGGAGATCAAGTACGGAAAAGCTTCCTTTTCCCAGGCATTCATGCGACGGTACCCGGGTGCAACCTACAAAGTGGTAACGGCGGAGAATTTCTACTGACATTGTACGTACGTAACCTTATTGACGTACGTACGTATCAATAGTATATTGTGTTCTGGGGAATTAACAAGGGCAATGGAAATATCCGCCACTGAACTTCGTCAAAAATTGTACCGAATTCTCGATCTTGTGGCAGAGAGAGGGGAGGTCATTACAATTTTCCGAAAGGGGAAAAAAATAAGAATCGCGCTGGATAGGAACCAAAAAGGTAAACGCAGCGATCGATTGATACCCCACGACACAATCGTTGGAGATGTAGATACCCTTCACCAAGAACGCCCATGGGAATGGAAGGAAGAGAACAATCTCCATGGTGTTTCTTGATACCCACGCGCTGCTTCTGTTCCATCAGGGGGATAGAAGCCTTCTCTCCGAACAGGCGATCAGTCTATTCGATGAAGCGGATGCATTACTGATCAGCCCCATCGTTCTCCTGGAAACTCAGTACCTGAAAGAAATCGGGCGTATTCGGTTTTCCGCGGATACCGTATTTCAACAAATGTCTGCACTGTACGAATTGCAATTGGAAGAAAAGGGCTTCGCGCAAGCGATCTGGAAAGCGTTGGAGTATTCCTGGACTCGAGATCCCTTTGATCGCGTTATTACAGCCCACGCTTCCCTATTCGAGGCCGTACTTTTGACGAAAGATCAACTAATCCAACAACACTATCCGAGGGCAGTATGGTAAACACAGCGGTAATTCTGGCAGCAGGTCGGGGAACCCGACTGAAAGAACTGGGGAAGGAAATCCCCAAGGGGTTTTTACAACTTGGGGAGAAACCGATCATTGTGGAATCCCTGGAAAAACTCTCTGCCGTCGGGATCGAACAGGTAGTGATCGTTACCGGTCACTGCGCGGAGAAGTACGAGGAGTTAGCCCGTAGCTGGAATAGCGAGGCCGAAGTACGAGGCCAGATTGAAATGCGAAACCCCTCCGAAACTATGCCGCTTTGTTCTGCCAGGCCGTCTCTTACCCGCGTCGTTACGGTCCACAACGACCGATATGCCGATTCGGGAAGCTTGTACAGTTTGTACCTGGCCGGGAGGGTACTGGAGGAGAATTCAGACGGATTCCTCCTTTTAGAATCGGACCTGGTGTACGAATCCCGGGCTCTGCGGGTACTGCAGGAGGATCCTAGGCCCGACCTAATCCTCGTGTCCGGAATAACCAACTCAGGGGATGAGGTGTGGGTGCAGACCGAAAGCGGCTACCTGCGAGCCTTGAGTAAAGACCGCAGTAAACTCGAGCCCGTAGAAACGCAGGCCAGGCCTGGGATAGGGGAGGGTGGGAAGACGAAATATGAGGGGACTAAAGATGAGCCCGGCGGGAAGGTGAAAAACGGGCCAGGACACAAGGCAGGAAGTTCTGCCGAAATCTTGGGTGAACTGGTGGGGATCAGTAAGATTTCAACGCGATTGTATTCCGAGCTTTCAAAGGTTGCCGAGGGACTGTTCCAGAAGTCCCTACACGTGGAGTATGAAACGGGCCTCATGGAAACAGCGAAACGGCATCCCATTCCCTGCCTCCTGGTTCCCGACCTCCTCTGGGCGGAGATCGATGACGCGAACCATCTGGAACGGGCGAAAAGGGTGTATGGAAGGCTTAGCTAAATGAAGGAATTTTAAAAGGATGCATTTTAAATTATCTCGAATTATGATAGAATTTTTGTATGCACTCGTATACACGGTCCTATGAAAAGGAGTTTGCAGAAAAGATCCGTTATCCTAGGGTTCATATTCTTTTCGGGGCTAGACAGACAGGAAAATCGACCCTGGTCAGGAAGGTTCTTCCACAGGATGCCCTTGTTTTCAATCTGTCAAACCCTGGGGAACGATTGCGGTTTTTGCATAACCCCTCGGAACTGATCTCTCTCTGTAGGGCATTACCCCAAAGAAAAGAGCCCTGGTACATCTTCATAGATGAAGTCCAATTGATCCCTGATCTATTGAATGCCGTTCAAGTTCTGTATGATGAGAACTCAGAGAGGTACAGGTTCATTCTTTGCGGGAGTTCCGCTCGAAAATTACGGACTACGGGGGCGAATTTGCTGCCCGGTAGAAGTATCCTCCATTCTCTGTATCCCCTCACCTCCTTAGAGTATGCTCCAGCTCCTTCATCAAATTTGCCTGTAATTTCTTTACTGGAAAAAGGAAGCCTACTTGAACCTTTACAAACAGATGTTCATAGGGGAGATTTTCCTTTTCGGGATCTAGAGGATCGGCTTCTCTTTGGGGATCTTCCGGGAATCGCCACTATACAGTCCCCTGAGGAACGAAGGGAGGTTCTGCACGCCTATGTGGCGATACATTTGGAAGAAGAGATCCGCCGGGAATCAGCGAAGAGGGATTTTGGCGTATTCCTTCGGTTTTTAAAATTTTCCGCATCGGAATCCGGAGGAATTCTCAATCTGCAGGCTGTGTCGAAGGAGTCAGGACTTTCTGGTCCTACCATTCGGTCCCATTATCAGCTATTGGAGGACATGTTCCTCGGTTTTATGGTCCCCGCTTTTTCCTGCAGTACTCGTAAATCGATCCTCTCGAGTCCGAAGTTCTTCTTCTTCGATTTGGGAGTTCGTAACGCGGCGCTGGGATTGGAGTTTACCCCTGACGCGGTCCGTGTAAATCCTGGTCCGTTATTTGAGCACTGGGTAGGGGTAGAGCTATATAAGAGACTGCAGTATCTGAAAAAAGGAACACTCAGTTACTTTCGCACCCATGGGGGCATGGAGGTAGATTTCATTATTGAATCAGGGGAACGCTTTTATCCCATCGAAGTGAAATGGACCGAAAGACCTACCCTGCAGGATGCCCGGCACCTGATTGCCTTCATGAAAATGCATCCGGAACGAACACCCCATGGATACGTGGTTTGCCGCTGCCCCTATCCACTATCATTGACCGAAAGGATTACCGCAATCCCCTTCTGGGGAGTGTGAGGGGCAATAGATGGGCATGGGGCGTGGGGAAGAACCCAGGGTGACCTAGTGGTATCAATAGTTGGGAATATACTAATTGAGGTTCTGTATAAGGACGCGTTAGCTTTAGATATTTTTTTTATGGAATAGTTTTTGAAATACCCAATCTTTCACTATTAGAAAGGGCTCAATGCGAAGAATCCAGCATATAAGGATATAGCAGACCATGGCCCCCAGTACAGTCGTTGTCAGGCGATAGGCTGTGGTGAAGGAAGAACAGGCGCTTTTCAGGGCGAGCGTGAAAGCCCCCAGCATCAAGTTTGCGATCCCTATCCGTATGCACGTTCTTACATCAGCCATGCGGGGAACTATCGTCAAGGAAACGGCTACCAGTAATCCGGCTTGCAATATCCGTGTGAAAACTGTTGCGGCCGCCGCTCCATTCTGGCGGTAGAGGGGAATGGTGAACAAGTTTAAAACCACTGCAATCAAAAGGGCGATAAAGTTGATCGTTAGTAATTTTTTTTCTTTTTTCGTGGCATACAAGAGCTGCCCCAGTACGTTCTCGATCCCTAAGAACACCAGCTCAGCCGCAAGAATCCGCATGGTCAAAATGGAAGGTTGAAAATTTCTACCCGCGAAGAGCACCACAAGATCATCTGCAACAACGATCAACCCCAAGGTAGCCGGGATGGTGAGGTATAGGCTAAAGGATAGACTTTTTCGGATGATTTGTACCATCCGTTCTTTATTTCCTGTTTCATCTATGTAGGCGAGGCGAGGGGTGAGAACAGCATTTACCCCTCCAACGATGGTCATTACAATACGAACTATCCGACCCGCGATATTGTAAATACCAACGGAGTACTTATCATCGGCGATCATCACCCCTAGCATGATTGTGTCGATGGTGGCGTAGAGGAAAAGGGATAAGTGCAAAAAGGCACTGGGAAGACTATGCTTGAGGTGGTGTTTCCAAGCTCCTAATTTCCACTTTGGATGAGTCAGACGATAACAGATCCAGAGGTTCCAAAAAGAAGAAACAATAGCGCTAAGAGCCCAGATAGCCCCATAGAGAACATAGTGTTCTCTCGATTTTATCACAATGAAAATAAGAGATATGGAAATAATTCTTAGGAGGAGGTTTCGAAGAGTGATGTATCGATAATCCTCGATCCCCTGAAAAAACCAATCTATTTTTATCCAGCCCAAGAGGACCGTAAGGGCAAATATCCAGTGTAAAAGGGGTTCAGGAGCGATCCTGGGAAGGAGGAGGATAGATCCCCCATACAGGAAGAAAGCCACCATGGCAAGGCAAAAACTGAGAGATAGGAGTTCGCCAGTAGTTTGTTCAAGTTGGCCAGAGTTCACGCGGCTTCTGCTGATTTCCCGTACCGCGTAGATCGGAAGACCTAACATGGAAAAGGTAGTGAAATACTCGGCAAATGTTTGAGCGTAGGATACCTTTCCGATTCCTACAGGACCTAGTATACGGCTCACATAGGGATAAGTAATGATGGGAAAGATAATGCGAATAACCTGATATACCGTATTGTAGAAGGCGTTGCGTTTTAATTGTGACACCCTTGGAGTATCCTTTCAGAAAGTCGCTCATCTAAGTATTGCATGATACACTTCTCTTATCAACGGGGCGAACATCATTTCCTCTCCTTACGCGTTAATTCTCTCAAAGAAGAAACCTCTAAAAATTTATACCTGAATCGGTATAAAAAATAATGTAACCCAAGCCAACCTGATGGTGTATAATGAATTAACAACAAAACAATATGCACCCAGGAGGTGAAGCTTGGATTACGTTATCGATTCTACCACAGAAAAGCTCCACAGTACAGGTGGGATTGCCTTAGCGGGGAAGATCTGGGAACGAATCCAACTGGGCACAGACGATGTGGGAAAGACCTTGAAGCACCCGCAGCTACTTCGCGTCCTGGCAGGGCTCTTCGTACAAG
>Ga0101944_10003219_pt1 | contig 23506 bp, 19 predicted proteins | sample DewCreD2012metaG_FD_75245 | JGI IMG/M metagenome (GOLD analysis project Ga0101944, IMG submission 75245) | Hot spring sediment bacterial and archeal communities from British Columbia, Canada, to study Microbial Dark Matter (Phase II) - Dewar... ... | reverse complement strand
CGCAATCCGTCAGCCTGCAAGGGCTATGTCCTGTTTGTAGCGCGCCTTCAGGGCGTTCGATCTTCACCCGCCGCCAGCGGTTTAGACGCCCTGAAAGGCGCGCTACAAACGATTTCCGCCGCGTGGCGAACCGGGCTGCCGGAATGGGGGGCGAAAACGCCCTGCGCCGGGGGCGGGGCAAAAAGGGCGAAAAAAGGTTTGACGGCCGCCGGATATTTGGTTATTTTGCCAAATGTTCTTTGACGCAAGGCGAACGAGGCGATGAAGCCACTCGATGGGAAAAAAAAGGATTTGTTCCAACTGCGGGCCGCGGTGTTCAAGGCCCTGGCGCATCCGACGCGGTTGTGGATCGTGGAGCAGCTGGCCGGCGGCGAGCGGTGCGTATGTGAGTTTGTGAAGGCTGTCAACGCCGACTTTTCAACGGTCTCGAAACATCTGACGATCCTCAAACAGGCCGGCCTGATCGAGGACGACAAGCGCGGCAAGCAGGTGTTTTACCGCCTGACAATTCCGTGCGTGATGGATTTCATGCGCTGTGTTGAGAAAGTGTTGAAGACGCGCGCGCGGGCGCACGCGCGCGTCCTGGGGCCGGGGTTGGCGCCGCCGTCCTGATATTTGCAGATTTTCGCCAATGAACCCATAAGGACCTTGGAAAATGAAAGAACGCGGGGACTGGACCAAACTGGGATGGCTGGTGGCGGCGTTTCTGGCGTGCTTCTGGCTGCCCGTGGGGACGGCGCGCTTTGACGGCGCCGTGGCCGAAGCGCTGCATCTGATAAAATGGTATGCGCGCGAGCATGTGATTCTTTGTCTGCTGCCCGCGTTCTTCATCGCCGGCGCCATCGGCGTCTTTGTCAGCCAGGCCTCGGTAATGAAGTATCTGGGCGCGCGGGCCAACAAGGTCCTGGCCTACGGCGTCGCCTCGGTGTCGGGAACGATCCTGGCCGTGTGTTCCTGCACGGTGCTGCCGCTGTTCGCGGGCATCTGGAAGATGGGCGCGGGGCTGGGGCCGGCCTGCGCGTTTCTGTATTCAGGCCCGGCCATCAACATCCTGGCCATCATTTTGACGGCGCGGGTGCTGGGATTGGAGTTGGGCGTCGCGCGGGCCGTGGGCGCCATCAGCTTCTCGGTGATCATCGGGTTGGCGATGCACTGGCTCTATCGCAAGGAAGAAGGCGAAAAGGCTGACGCCCAGGCCGCGATGCCCGAAGCGCAAGTGGCGCGTCCGTTGTGGCAGAACGCCGTCTTCTTCGCGGTCATGGTCGGGATTCTTGTTTTTGCCAACTGGGGCGCGCCACAAGATCCCTCGGCTCCGGGCGTATGGGCCTCCATCTGGAGGGCCAAGTGGACGGTGACCGGCGTCTTCGGCGCGGCGCTGGGCCTCATTTTGATCGCGTGGTTTGGGCTGCCGTGGTGGAAGGTCGCGCTGGCGGCGGTTGCGCCTGCGGCCCTGGCCTTGACGCTGCCGATGGAAGGGCTGGGAGTATTGATTCCATTCGCCGCCGGAGTGATTGGCCTGTCCGTCATCACGGTCACGAAGGAAGGCGAGGCTTCGGAGTGGTTTGGCGCGACGTGGGGATTCGCCAAACAGATTCTGCCTTTGCTTCTGTTCGGCGTTCTCGTCGCGGGATTCTTGCTGGGACGTCCCGGCCACGAGGGCTTGATCCCCAGCCGCTATGTCGAGATGCTGGTGGGCGCGCGGCCCGACGCCTTTCTTGCGATCACGGGCTGGGGCGGCGGCGCGTTCGAGTCGTTTGCACGCGCCGTCTGGCCGCTGTGGAGCAATCTGTTCGCCAGCGTGTTCGGGGCTTTCATGTATTTCGCGACGCTGACCGAGGTGCCGATCCTGCAGGGGTTGATCGGATCGGGCATGGGCAAGGGTCCGGCGCTGGCGCTTCTGCTGGCCGGCCCGGCGTTGTCGCTGCCGAACATGCTGGTCATTCGCGGAATCATGGGAACCGGCAAGACGGTCGTCTTTGTCTCACTTGTTGTGGTCATGGCGACAATCTCCGGGATGATCTATGGCGCCGTTTTCGATTAGGTTACGAAGACCGGCCCCTTTGCGGCGGGATGGCCGCTGGGGCGGTTCGTGTGGAGTGCGGCGGCAGAGCGCCAGCGGCGACGCCGCTTTGCGCCGCCACCGATCGAAGGGCATTGAAAAGTCAAAGCGGCGACGCCGCTTTGCGCCGCCACCGATCGAAGGGCATTGAAAAGTCAAAGCGGCGTCGCCGCTTTACGCCGCCAGTGATTGAAGGTCATGGAAAGTCAAAGCGGCGTCGCCGCTTTACGCCGCCAGTGATTGAAGGTCATGGAAAGTCAAAGCGGCGTCGCCGCTGGCGCTCTGCCGCCGCACTCCAAATCAAGGAAAGGAGAGGAACATGTCTGCCAGGACGGTTGGATTCATCGGTGGAGGACGTGTCGCGTCCATTCTGATCGGAGGCTGGGCGCGCGCCAACGCCCTGCCGGGCAAGGTCGTTGTCTGCGATCCAAACGCCGAAGCGCTGGCGCGATTGAAGGCGAAGCACGGAGCCATTGAGACGACCGAGGACGGGACCACGGCCGCCGCGCAGGACGTGGTGTTCATCGCCGTGCATCCGCCGGTGATTCCGCAGGCGCTGGCGCCGGTGAAGTCTGCGCTGAAGCCGGGCGCGATTGTCGTGTCGCTCGCGCCGAAGGTCACCATCGCCAAACTTTCGGAGATGCTGGGCGGATTCGGGCGCGTTGCCCGGATGATCCCCAATGCGGCGTCCATCGTTGGGCGCGGGTATAATCCGGTGGCCTTCGGGGCGGTCTTAGACGCCGCCGATCGCGACGGCCTGAAAAAACTGTTTGCGCCGTGGGGCGAATGTCCCGAAGTCGCCGAGGCGCATCTGGAGACCTACGCTCTTCTCTCGGGCATGGGGCCGACGTATTTCTGGCCTCAGATTTGCGAGCTGAAGTCCCTGGGCGAATCGTTCGGCCTGGCGCCGCAGGCCGCCCTTGCGGCGATTGACAAGATGCTGTGGGGCGCCGTCGCCGTGATGAAGGATTCCGGATTGACGCCCGATCAGGTCATGGACCTGATCCCGGTCAAGCCGCTGGCCGACGACGTGGCCGCGTTGACCACCGCGATGCGGACCAAGCTGACCGGCCTGATGGAAAAAATCCGGCCCTGAAGTCCGGAGGTGGACGCGGCATCCCCGCCACGTCACACGATAGAGACGAGTTCTGAAATGACGCAGCGGGGACGTCGCGTCCACATCACGAAAGGAGAAAACGATGAGCCAATCAACCAAACCTGTGAATGTCGCCGCCTATGCGATCCCCTCGCTGGCGGTGATGATCGGCGCGGTGGTTTATGCCGCCGTGACGGGACTGTGGTTCGTGACGGCCATTCCCATTGGCCTGCTGTTTGGGTTTTTCCTTCAAAAGGGCGATCTGTGCGGCTCGTCGGCTTTCAGCGAAGTGCTGCTGATGCGCGATGCCCGCAAGTTGTGGGGACTGTGGGTGTGCATCGTCACCGGCATGGCCGTCTTCGCCGTGATGAATCAGTTGGGATGGATCACCCTGGCGCCCAAGCCCTTCCTGTGGGCCAGTCATGCCCTGGGCGGCTTGATCTTCGGCTTGGGGACGGCCCTTGCAGGCGGCTGCATCAGCGGCTGCCTGTTCAAGGCTGGCGCGGGCAACCTCAACTCGATGGCGGCGATTCCGGCCATTGCGCTGGGCGTGGCGATGGTGGAGTTCGGGCCGCTGTCGGGCTTCAATAAAAAACTGCAGGGCATGGTCATCAAATCTTCCAGTGGCGGCCCCGTGACACTGCCGTCGCTTACCGGAATTCCTTATTGGGCGCTGGCGATTCTTTTTGTCACTGCGACCCTGGCCGCCGCGCTGTGGATGAAGCGCCGGGGTCAGGCGTCCGCGGCGGCCCGCGGCGTGACGGCCGCGCCCGAGCCGTTCTGTCTGAAAAAGAAACTGCTGGCGCGGACGTGGAAACACTGGCAGGCCGGACTGTTGATCGGGCTGCTGGGCGGCGCGGCGTATCTGTCGTCGGCGGCCACCGGGCGTAACTATCCGTTGGGCGTCACTCATGGCGTGGTGTTCACCCAGCTGCTGATTACGGACAGCCCGCTGCAACATGGCTACAAAAAGCCGGCGGCGCCGCCCGCGCCTCCTGCGCTGCCGCCCGGCGCCGTCGCCCCCAAGAAAGTTTCCTGGTGGCTCATCCTGCTGGTCATCAGTTTGGTGGCGGGCGCGTGGGTTTCAGGCCGGCTGTCGGGCGAGGCGCGCCTGCTGCCCAAGCCCCCTGAATAAACCGTCATTGCATTCCTGGGGGGCATTCTCGTCGGCGCGGGAGCGGGAATGGCGGGAGGCTGCGTGGTTGGCAACATCATGTCGGGCTGGGCGCTGATGAGCGCCGGCATGTTTGTTTTCGGCGTCACAACGCTGCTGGGCAACTGGATCACCACCTACTTTTATCTGATGGGCGGAAGTTTATTTGGCCCACGCGCATGAACCTTAACTTGCCCGGCTCGCGCGGCGGACCACAGCATCCCGTTTGGCCCAGGCGCATGAACCTTAACAGACAGACTTTGCCAGCGGCGCCGCCATTTTACGCAAGGCGGAATGAAAGAACAATCCAGACAAAGGAGTATTTGGGATGAAGATTCAGATTCTGGGCACGGGGTGTCCGAAGTGCAAGAAGCTGGCGGAAACGGTCGAAACCGCCGCCAAGGAGATGGGACTCCAGTATGAGATGGAGAAAGTGACGGATATTAAGGAGATCATGAAGTTCGGCGTGATGATGACGCCGGGGCTGGCCGTGGATGGCAAGGTCAAGGTCGTGGGTCAGGTCCCGTCAGTGGAACAAGTTAAGAAGATGCTGGTCTAAAGACCGGTGACACAGGGCGCGCAATGGCGCCATTCTGGGGCTTGAAAAGGGCAGCAGTCAGACGAATGACGAGCGCGTCGCCAGAGAATGCGACGCGGCTCTGCCGGCATTGGCGGATTAATTGCAGAGTTGTGCCGTTCTATCACTGTCATGGCGAAAACGTAAGCGCGCTGTGGCTGTATGTCCTGGCCGCCTTTAGACCCTCTGTCCAAAACTTCTGTGCGTTGTGCGTAGATGATTTGCGAGTTGGCGCCGGACGAGAATCATGAAGTATGAAGGGAATGTCGAATATCGAACAAGGAACGTCCAAGGAAGAGGGACCTGGGAATTGAGAGTTCCTTGTTCGATATTCGACATTCCACGTTTTCGTTCCCAGGTTGGAGACTTTGGTTGCGGCCATGAGCCGCCTTGGGTTTTTAGGTTCATCACAACGTTTTGTGCCGAAGGCCGGGAGCCTTGGGGACAATAGAAACTATTGCTCATCCCGGCCGTTGACAGCAATTGGAGAAATCAACGGTCGTAGAGTCGCGAAGCGCTTTGGAGTGTGGAGGCTTGCCTCCGCTTTCAACCACGCTGCCAAGCCCTCCATAGCGGAGGCAAGCCTCCACACTCCAAAGCGTTTCGCGACGATCGGTCGAACGCTTCGATGGTTCCGCCAAGGTCCTCGCCGCAGTTGGAATACGCTTCCGTGACATAATCAACGGACCGTTGCACAAAACTTTGTGAAGAACCACTTTTTATGAGTGACCATGCGAATTCAATGAAAGTTGTGGATCTCTGTCATGTCTCAACAAAAGAAGGGAACCGGCGCCGCCGTTAAGGCGGGGATCGTGATTGCTTTGGCCGTCGTGGTCGGCGCCATCGTGTATGCCAAACAGGCCGGACGCGATGCCGCTGGCCCGGCGCCGGCCAAAAACTCCACCACACAAATCACTGCCGCGCCTGAAGCCGTGGCGGCGCTTGAGGCCCCCCCCGAATTCGTCGTTGCGCCCGATGCCGCGCCGATGACCGATTCGGCGCCAGCGGCCACAACCAGAGCCTTGCCCAGACTCGTGGACCTCGGCGCGGGCAAGTGCATTCCGTGCAAAATGATGGCGCCCATCCTCGAAGAATTGCGCCGGGACTATAAGGACCGTTTTGAGGTGGTTTTCCTGGATGTTTGGGAGAATCCCAACGCCGGCAAGCAATACGGCATCCGCATGATTCCAACCCAGATATTCTATGACGCCGCCGGCCAGGAGCGCTTCCGCCATGAAGGCTTTTTCTCCAAGGAAGACATCCTGGCGAAGTGGAAGCAACTGGGTGTCAATCTGTAAGTCCGGCCGCCTCCGGCGCAATGCGCCTGACGCGGGAGTCAGTCGGGTAACAGAGCAGCGCGGGCGCCCTGCCCGTGAAAGGCGCGGAAATGCTCCGGATCTCAGCGGGCGGGACGCCCGCGCTCCCCTCACCTTCCGCATTCTGCAACGGACTCGCGGATCAATCTGTTTTCACGGAAAGGCGAAATCTCCAATGCGATACTTCTTTACGATGAGCGCGGCGCTGATGTGCGCGATAGGCGCCGGCGGCTTCGCGCGCGCCGCGGCTTCCTCAGCCGCTTCCGGCGCCGCCGTCAGCAGCGCCACGCTGGGCGAGGCCGCCGCGCGCCTCTCCGCCCTGATGGGGAAGTGACCCCATGCAGGAACTCTTCACCGCCCTGACCCGCGCCATCGAGGGAACCCCTGCCATTGCGATGGGCGCCGCCTTCGTCTGGGGCCTCCTCAGCATCCTGCTCAGCCCCTGCCATCTGGCCAGCATCCCGCTCATCGTCGGCTTCATTGACGAGCAGGGGCGCATCTCCACGCGCCGCGCCTTCAGCATCAGTCTGCTGTTCTCGGTCGGCATCCTGCTGACCATCGCCGCCATCGGCGCGCTCACGGCGCTGGCCGGACGCATGATGGGCGACGTCGGCGCGTGGGGCAACTACTTCGTCGCCGTCATCTTTTTCGTGGTCGGGCTGCACCTGCTCGACGTCATTCCCCTGCCGCTATCCGGCCCCGGCGCCGTCGGCTTCCAGAGAAAAGGTTTGGTCGCGGCGTTTGTGCTGGGGCTGGTCTTCGGCGTCGCCTTGGGGCCATGCACGTTCGCCTACATGGCGCCGATGCTGGCCGTGGCGTTCAAACTGGGCGCCAGCCAGCTCGCCTACGGCGTCGCGCTGCTGGCGCTTTACGGCGCGGGCCATTGCTCGGTCATCGTCCTGGCCGGCACGTTCACCGAAGTCGTTCAGCACTACCTCAACTGGAACGAACGCTCTAAAGGCGCCGTCCTCCTGAAGCGCGTCTGCGGCGCTCTCGTCCTCCTCGGCGGCCTGTGGATGATCTATTCGGCGCCGTGAATCAGTCCAATCAACCCCTTCGCCTCGTTCTGTCCTTTGCCGGCCTCGCGCCAAAAGGAACGCCTGGCGCCAGTAGCTCCCGCAGATACAATAGCGCATTCCCCCCGGCGATTCGCGCGCCCCAGCCCGGCGGTTCATCCCGCCCAGCGCAAGACGGCGTGGCGCCTGCGGCAGAAAACAAAACACCGTCGAGAACTGGCGTCGCTGCCGAAGAGGAGCGGCTCGGTCTGCGCGTAGCCGTCGCCGAGGATGAAGGGCCCCGGTGCGCGTCATTAGGTCCTGTCTGCCGGACGGGACCCAAGCCAGCGGACCATGATCGGGGTCCAGTCCGGCAGACAGGACCCACTGACGGCTTGGCGCGTGCTGAGCGCTCCGCGCGTACTGACCCGCCACAAGGGACCGTCGGAAGCGTCCCGATGCCGCCGTCAATTCAGACAAATCCCTGCTCAAACTGTCCGTCAGAACCGTGAACTGTGAACCGGGAACCGTGAACGGCGCCCCCACCAATCTTTATCGCTTCCCGCGCTATTTGCTCTTGCCGTAGCTCACAGGCTCTTCTCTCGCCATCAGTGGCGCCGGGCGAGTTGCGGCCTGGCGTTGGCGGCGCTGAAATCTTTCTCCGGCGCGGTTGAAGTAGGCAATCCGTTCATCCGGTGTCATATCCTTGATTTCTTCGTATATTTTCGCCTGGATGTCTTCTTTCATCTTAATGCAGCTGAAGCCCGGAATGGGCGGAAACTGTTTCCAGAAATCCTTATCCATGGAATCGGACCTCCTTGGGACTGATGATGGTCAGTATGCCATAACCCAGCGAAAAATTCACGTGGTTATAGCCCTTGATGCAGTCCAAGCGGACGATGCACTTGAAATTCCATGACACGATTGCGTCCACGCGCAGCACGGTGGCGGCGGCGACGTGGAGCGCGTCATCAATGGAGGTTTTGCCGACGATTCCCGCCGCAAGATAGGCTTCGCTGAGCGCGTCAATTTCCTATGTCTGCGTCGGCTTTTCAAAGCATTCGGCGGGAAGGCTGTCGCGCAGAAGCCTGACTTTTTCGGGCGCGTGCTCCAGTTCTCGGATTACAGTGTCGGATATACATATCGTCACGATGCCTTCACGGGCGGCCTCCAGCACGCGCCGGGAATCTTCGGCCCAGCCTTCCGCCGTGTCGAAGCAGCCGCCGAAAACCGACGTGTCCAAATATAACCGCCATTTGCGCCGTTTCATTTGCGCCTCTTCGGTGACTGTCACGAATTGACCGAATTGACCGAATTGATCGAATTGGCCGCGTCAGAAATAGCCGCCCGGGCGGAACTTCAACACGTTCTCGTTGCGGTCCAGCGCGTTGATCTGCGCCATCTCGGCCGCGGTCAACGTGAAGTCGCCGAGTTGAAGGTTCTGTTTCATCCGGTCGGGATGGCGCGACTTGGGGATGATGATATTGCCCTGTTGCAGCGACCACTTGAGCATGACTTGCTGCGGCGTTTTGCCGTGCGCGGCGGCGATTTCCGACAGCGCCGGCGGCAACGCAATGGAGGCGCGCGCCAACGGCGAGTAGGCCATGATGCGGATGCCTTTGCTCCGGCAATACGCCGTCAGCTCCGGTTGCTGATAGAACGGGTGGAACTCGATCTGGTTGACCACCGGCAAGGAGCAGCCGGCCTTGAAAAAGACTTCCTCGAACCGCCGGATGCTGAAGTTGCTGACCCCGAGCGAGCGGATCATGCCAAGCCGTTGCAGTTCTTCCATCGCGTGCCAGCATTCGACCACGTCGCCGGTCGGCCAGTGGATCAGATACAGATCGAAATACTCCAACCCCGACCGGATCAGGCTGGCTTCGCATTCGACGAGGATGCTGCGCCGCGACAGGTTCCAAGGGGTTTTCGAGGTCACGAAGAACTGGTCGCGGGGGATGCCGCTGCGTTTCAGCGCCCAGCCCAGTGTGTGTTCGTTGTAGTAATGCTGTGCGGTGTCAAAGTGCCGGTAGCCGGCGGCAATGGCCTGGGTGACGGCGCTGGCGCAATCGTCACCCTCGCGCAATTCATACAGCCCGAACCCGATCTGCGGCGCGACGGCGCCGTCGTTGAGTTCCACCAGTGGCGCGGCCGGTGTGGCAGTGGGATTGAATAGAGGAATCGCTTGCCGGGCTTGCGCCGGCGCGATGGATTCAATGGTGTTCATAGGGGGAAAGGCTACTCAGCCCGGCGGCGCCGAGCAAGCACGGAATCGCGCAAAGCAGGCGATGCCCCAGGAGCTTTCTAAAGTCCGTGATTCACTTGTCGTAGTCGCTGTCGTAATCGTAGTCGTCATCGAGAATCGTGAAACGACAACGATTACGACTACGATAGCGATCACGAAGTGCAAATCGAAGACTTTGGAAAGCTCCTGGGCGATGCCCCAATCCGTCAGCCCGGTTTGTCTCACGGCGGAAATCGTTTGTAGTGCGCCCTTCAGGGCGTCCGAACCGCTGGCGACAGGTGAATATCGAACGCCCTGAAGGGCGCACTGCAAACAGGACATAGCCCTTGCAGGCTGACGGATTAGGGCCGTCCTTCGCGCCGTGATTTTCGGGTTGACACGGCGGGGAAAGAGCGGCACAAATATCTGCGGATATGCGCAGATATGCAGACGCGCGCTCCCAGGGGTTCGCGTTCATGGAAAGCGAAGCGGCGCTGTTCAAGGCGTTGTCCGATCCGACGCGGCTGCGGCTGGCCGCGCTACTGGCAATGCGCGGCGAGACGTGCGTGTGCGCGCTGGCCGGGGCGCTGGGGCAGCCGGCCTTCAAAATCTCGCGCCATCTCGGCATCCTGCGCGCGGCGGGGATGGTCCGGGCGCGCCGGCAGGGGACGTGGATGCACTACCGTCTGGTCAAACCGCGCGGCAAACTGGAGGCGTGCTTGCAGGAATGCTTCCGGGGTTGCCTCCGGGGCCATCCGGTGGTTCGCGCGGACCTGCGGCGGCTCCAGAATGCGGCGCATGGAGCAGGGACATGCCCCTGAACATTCGTTTTCTATTTTTTCAGGAATGCCCCAACAGCCAACCCGCATGGGAGCTGCTTCGCCGGACGCTGCGGGAAGAAGGGCTGCGGGAGCAGGCGGTCGAGCGCGTCGAAGTCGCGGACCGCGCCCGCGCCGAACGCGAAGGATTTCTGGGTTCGCCCAGCATTCAGATTAATGGCCGGGATATCGAGACGGCGCGCGCCGGGGACGCTCCGTGCTTCGGCTGCCGGATTTATCAGACCCCTGACGGCCCGAGCGGCGTTCCACCGGTGGAAATGATCCGGTCGGCGTTGCGGCAGGCCTTGGGCGGAAAGGCGCAGACCATGGCGGAGAAAACACGCATCCTTTTTCTGTGCACGGGCAACTCGTGCCGCAGTCAGATGGCCGAGGGCTGGGCGCGCGCGCTGAAAGCCGGCGAGATCGAGGCGTGGTCGGCGGGCATCGAGAAACACGGGCTGAATCCGCGCGCCGTCCAGGTGATGGCCGAGGCGGGAGTCGATATCAGCGGCCACACGTCGAAGACGGTGTCCGAATTGCCGCAACGCGAGTTCGATTACGTCGTGACGGTCTGCGGCCACGCCAACGAACATTGTCCGATTTTTCCCGGCAAGGCGCGGATTGTTCACGTTGGTTTCGACGATCCGCCGAAACTGGCCCAGGGCGCGAAGACCGAGGAAGAAGCGCTGGCGCACTATCGCCGCGTGCGCGACGAAATCAAGGCGTTCATCGAAACGCTGCCGGGCGGGCTGACGTCGCGATGAGCGCAAGACAGATTCAGAACGGAGAAAGAACAATGATCGAGGCGAACGAAGACATACGGCAAGCGGTGCGCGAAGGATACGGGCGCATCGCCACAGGAACGGGGAAATCATGCTGCGGGCCGTCGTCGTGTTGCGGCGGGACGCCCTGCGGTGGCGGCGATTCGGGCGATGCGGCGGCGCGGCTGGCGGAGTCGGTCGGTTACGAGGCCGGCGATCTGGCGGCGCTGCCCGAAGGCGCGAACATGGGGCTGTCGTGCGGCAATCCCGTGGCGCTGGCGTCGCTGCGCGAGGGCGTCGTCGTGCTCGATCTGGGCAGTGGCGGCGGGTTTGATGTGTTTATCGCCGGACGCAAGGTTGGGCCTTCTGGCCGCGTCATTGGCTTGGACATGACGGGCGAGATGGTAGCCAAGGCGCGCAAGAATATCGCGGCCTATCGCGCGGCGGGCGGCGCCGACAACGTCGAGTTCCGTCTCGGCGAAATCGAGCATCTGCCGGTGGCCGATTCGAGCGTGGACGTCGTCATCAGCAACTGCGTGATCAATCTGTCGCCCGACAAGCCGCAGGTGTGGCGCGAAATCGCGCGCGTGCTCAAGCCCGGCGGGCGCGTCGCCGTATCCGATCTGGCCCTGCTGCGGCCGTTGCCGGCGGAGGTCCGCGCGTCGGTCGAGGCGCTGGTGGGCTGCATCGCGGGCGCGGTGTTGGTGGACGAGACAAGGGAAATGGTTCGCGCCGCCGGACTTGTCGAGGCGGAGTTTGAATCACGGAGCGACTACATCGCCAGCATGAGCGAGTGGTCGGATCCGCTGTATCGCGAAGTGGCCGCGAAGCTGCCCGCCGGAACCGGCCCGGCTGATTTCGTGACGAGTCTGAGTATCACGGCCCGCAAGCCGCAGGCGTGAAATGAACGACTATCATGGCGCGGCGCGGACGCCGCGTCCACATTACGTGAGGTGACATCATGGCACAGTGCGCACGAGAAAGCGTGACGGGGAAACTGTCTTTTCTGGACCGGTTTCTGACGTTGTGGATTTTTGCGGCGATGGCCGTGGGCGTCGGCGCCGGATACTTCGTTTCCGGCATCGAAGGATTTATCAACCGCTTTCAGGTGGGGACGACCAATATCCCCATTGCGCTCGGTCTGATTCTGATGATGTATCCGCCGCTGGCGAAGGTGCGATACGAAGAACTCGGCGACGTGTTCCGCAACTGGCGCATTCTGGGATTGTCGCTGATTCAGAACGGGATCATTGGCCCGATCCTGATGTTCGTTCTCGCCATTGTGTTCTTGCGCGGCTATCCCGAATACATGGTGGGCCTCATCATGATCGGCCTGGCGCGCTGCATCGCGATGGTCATCGTCTGGAACGATCTGGCCAAGGGCGACACGGAATACTGCGCGGGCCTCGTGGCCTTCAACAGCATTTTTCAGGTGCTGTTTTACAGCGTTTATGCGTGGTTCTTCATCACGCTGCTGCCGCCGCTGTTCGGGCTGAAGGGCGCGGCCGTCGAGGTCACCATCGGCCAGATTGCCGAGAGCGTTTTTATCTATTTGGGCATTCCGTTCATTGCCGGGATGCTGACGCGCCTCATTCTGGTGAAGGCGAAGGGCAAAGAGTGGTATCATTCCAAGTTCATCCCGAAGATCAGCCCCATCACGCTGATTGCGCTGCTTTTCACGATCGTGGTGATGTTCAGCCTCAAGGGCGATTTGATCGTGCGCATCCCGCTGGATGTCGTGCGCATCGCCATCCCGCTGCTGATTTACTTTGTGGTGATGTTTCTGATCAGTTTCTGGATGGCGATGAAGGCGCGGGCCACGTATGGGCAGAGCGCGACGCTGTCGTTCACGGCGGCCAGCAACAACTTCGAGTTGGCCATTGCCGTGGCGGTGGCGGTCTTCGGGATCAATTCGGGCGCCGCCTTCGCCGCCGTCATCGGCCCGCTGGTCGAGGTTCCCGTCTTGATTGGATTGGTGAACGTGGCCCTGATCTTCCAACGCAAGTGGTTTGGGACGGAAGAGCCTTTATCCACGCGGCCGCCAGCCCCAAACGAAGCGGCGGCTTGACGGCGAATCTGCGCGCGCGTGTTCCGGCATGACTCCCCGCCATGCCTCTCCCGCCATAATTCGGCCGCTAATCAGCCTGCGCCGGCGGAGAGAATACCGACTCCAGGCCGGTGTCCTCGACGGCGGTCAGGGCGTAGAACCAGGCCGCCGGGTCGGCGACCGGGGCGTCCACGTAGGAAACGCCGGCAATCGGCGCGGCGTTGAGCTTGGCATAAGGGCCGCCCACCGCGGGCGCGCGGTAGAGGTTGTAGCCGGCGCATCCGGGGTGAGCGCTGGCATTCCACGTCAGTTGGACGGATCCGGCCGCGGCGGTGGCCTGAAGGTTTTCCGGGGCGCCGATGGGGCCGAGGGGGGAGACCACGCCTTCGATGGCGCAATCGCCCAGCAACCGGATGAAAAGCCGCGTGGCCCCGTCGGTCGGGTTGAAGAAATAAAGCCGCAGTTCCAGCGCATACGTGGATTCGATGGCGGGCAGATCCAGCGTGCAGGTTTCGGGATCGGTCCCGGCCAGGACCGCCGTCGCCATGGGCCGTTTGAAGCCGTCCAGCGAGCTCCGCACCTCGACGGTGTGATAGGTGTAGCTGAAGCCCAGGACCAGCCGGCGGGCGATCAGGCGCTGGCCAGGCGCCGGGTGAAGCATCAGGGAGATATACTTTTCCGGGTCGGCCGTGGGCATGGTGGACGAGCACAGGATATAGTATTCGGGGCGGTTGTTGTCGTAGAATTCGCCCCGGTCAACCCGCAGGCGCGCCTGCGCGACCGCGGCGTGACGCTCGTGGGCGGGCATCGGGTTGACGTAGGAGGTGTAGTGGTCGATGTCAAAATGCCAGCGGGCCAGCGTCTCCAGGGGGGCGGGCGAACTTTTCAGCACGGTGAAGGTTGATGCCGCAATCTGGCTGACGATGCCGTTGGAATTGACGGCGATCGCCTGGACTTCATAGTTGCCGGGACGGTGCAACGTCAGCGCGGCGCCGGGCGCGGCCGATTGGCCGGCGCCCGGGCGCGGTTCGGCGCCGTTCACGGTGTACCAGATCGTGGTTTCCGCCTCCGCGCCCAAAACAATGTCCGCGTGGCTGGCAAACGTGCCGCCGGGCGGGGTGATGGACGGCGTGGCGGGGCGCACCGTGAGGCGCGCGCGGCGGCTTTCCACCGAGCCGAAGGCGTTGGAGACCTCGACCGAGTATTCCCCCACCGTGCCGGCGGCGATGCTGGTGTAAATCAAGTAGGGCTGGGTTTTGCCGGCGATGTTGGTTCCGTTCTTTTTCCACTGGTAGGACAGGCCGGGCGCGCCAGTGGCCTCGACAACAAAGGCCGCCGCGCCGCCAAGGGCGGCTTCGGCGTCCACGGGTTGCGAAACGATCACCGGCGGCGTGGTGTCGGCGTAGGTGACCTCAACCTCGTTGGTGAACCGCGAGATGCGCCAGGCGTTGAACGCGCAAACCCGGTATCGGTAGGTTTGACCGGCGCTGCCCGTGGCGTCGGAGTATTCGGCGCTGTCGGGGGGCAGATCGGCAAGGGCGGCCCAAGTGTCCGGCGCCGACGCGAGGCGGCGTTCGACCCGCAGGCCATCCACCGAGGCGTCGGGCGTGAAGGTCCATGAGAGGGCGACCCCGCCGGCGCTCGTGTCGGCCTTCAGGCCGGTCGGAAAGACCGTGGGATTGTGGGCGTAGGTTTGGGCGAGAAAGGCGGTGGCCCCGTAAAACTTGCGCCCGTCGGAGGCGGTCAGGTCGGCCGTGACGGCATGGACGCCCGGGGTGAGATTGGTCAGGGTGATCGAGCAGGGCAGGCTCGAGACGGAGGTGATCAGGTCGGCGCCGTGGTAGAGATCAACCCGGGTGATCGTGATCGAAGGTTCGCGCCAGATGAGATTGAGCGTGGCGTCTCCGCCCGCCTCGGCTTCCAGCGATTCCATCTCAAGGAACTGGGCCGGCGTGTTGTGCGGTTCGGTCAGTTGTCCGGGTTTGTTCTTGTAGTGATAGCCGCTGTCGGCGGAGGTGGCGCGGGCGTAGCGCGCGACCGTTTCGTTCAAAAGCCAGGAAGCGCGCGATGGATCGCCGGTGAAAGAGGAGTAGGGGGCCATGAGCGGATCGAGAATCGCAAGGTCGGGATGCTGCGCCTGGAGGGACCAGCCGTCTTCCTTGCGGGGGCCTGGGAAGCGGACGAAATCGCCCCGCCCCTCGCCGCAATGCCGGTTGCCGATGCGGCTTTTGGCGTTTTCCCAGATATAGACGGTGGCCAGGCGTTCCCGTTGGGTGGACAACCCATGGCCACAACCCGGCTGGCCGATGGCGGCGACCGTCTTGCCCCATTCGATGTTGGCCTGGGAGAAATGGTAGCTGTCTTCGTCGAACCCATTGGGATCATCCATGCCGTCGGTGATGAGCTGCGGGAAATAATAATCGCCCATGTAATGATCGCCTCCGGTGACCGGCCCCATCAATTGCAGGGCCGACGCCATGCCGCCGATAGACTGCTCGCAGCCGAGCAAGGCCGGCACGATCGTGCCGAAGCCACACTCGAAACAGCTGCCGATGCCCGAGCCGACGGCGTTGACCAGTTCAGGGCGTTGAGCGGCGAAGGCCATCGCGGCCAGCCAGTCGGCGACCAGCAGTTCACTGCAGTCGGTCGCGATGTTCAATTCGACATTGACGAGGTCAAGTTCGCGGCTGAGTTGGGCGAAAAATGGGAAGTTCGTGTCGTGGGTCTCGATGCCGCGGATGGGGCGGCTGCCATTGATGTAGCCTTTTGCCTCGCGCTGTTTGCACAGCCAGGAGGTCTCGCGCGGGCCCAGCGTGCCCGTGAACATGTATGTTCCGGTCGTGGTTTTCGCCTGGTAAACGACCACCTGGGCTTTGCGAAGGTCGCGGGCGAGGACCACGCCCCGGCTTACCCCCTCGGACGAAGACCCGAACATGACCCAATAATGGGCTTTTGAGCGGTCGCGGGCGAGCGCCGGATTTCGAGTCCCCTCCCCGGAGGCCGGCCCGGACAGGCGACCGTTGGGCGCCTCTTGGACGTTACGGGCAAGGGTCACTTCGCTCCTCGGCGAACACAGCCGGGCCTCGAGCTGGAAGTTCTGTTTCCTCATGATAGGCACGGGCACGCATTTCTCGCCCTCCTCGCCGTCGTCCCACACCAGCACCGTCGAGACCGGACGGAAATCCACCCCTGCCACGCCCTTGCGAAGGATCGTATCCGGCGCCGTGAAGGAGACTTTCTCCTTGCCGACGTCGCCGTCAATCTCCACGCGCACGGAGACGCGCCCGCGTGAGCCGCCAGTGCGCTGAACGCGCGCCACCGCGACGCCGGCGTCGTTGTAGGCCGTGAAGCGGGTGCGGGTGAATCCGAGCACGCCTTCGGGCGGGGCCTGGGCGTCCAGAATCTTGAGCACGGCGGTCTTGTTGGCGCCGAAGCCGATTTGGCCGGCCCGGTATGCGAGCGACAGCCGCAGCGTCTCGGTCCCTTCGATCTGGGGGTCGGGAACCTGGATGCGCTTGGTTGTGGTGGAATAACGCGTCAAATCGAAACGGAAATCGGCGGGAATGGTGAAAAGGGCTTCCTTGGGGGTGTCGTCGCCATCTTCCCATATAATCTCCTGGGACAGCCAATAAGGGTCGTTGAGATAGTTGGCCCACGGGCCGATGCGCTCGATACGCGGCAGATCACAGATCGCCGTGCTTTCGCCCGAAGCAGGACCGAGGCAGGCCATGACGCGGGCGCGCCCCTCGCTGCCGCCGACGCGCAACACCGGGATGGCGAGGACGACTTCGCCTTCGAGCGGCTCGCGAATCTCATACACCGGCGCGCTGAATTCCGCGTTGCCGGGCGCCGCGGGCGCCACAGGGGTTTCGGCCAGACACACAACCGCCATGGCGGCGGCAACGAAACCGGCGCGCATAATCCAAGCCAATCGCTTGAGGGTCAGAAACCGACACTGTGGTTGAGGGAAAGCCTTTTGAGACAAGATCATTGCAAAGGAGCCTCCAGTCCGTATTCCTTGGGAGTAATGTGTGCGAAAAACTCTATAAAAATAGTTCGTCACAACTGTTTGTGCCGAAGGTCGGAAGCCTTGGGGACGAGAGAATCGATTGCTCATCCCGGCCGTTGACAGCCATTTGAGGGATCAACGGTCGTATCTGCGCGAAGCGCTTTGGAGTGTGGAGGCTTGCCTCCGCTTTCAACCACGCTGCCAAAACCTCCATAGCGGAGGCAAGCCTCCACACTCCAAAGCGCTTCGCGACGATCGGTCGAACGCTTTGATTGTTCCGCCAAGGTCTTCGCAGCGGTTGGAAGACGTTTCCGTGACTCATTCAACGGACCGTTGTATAAAAGTTGTGAACAACTATTGAACTATATCACGCTGAAAACGTTTAGTGTCAAGCCCCAAAGACCGGATTTCAGAACGCCAAGACGCCCCCAATCCTTCAGTTTTGGGAACTGAAATCAACACTGTTCAGATAAGACCAGTAGGTCTCCTCCGCCGGCCTTGTCATTACCCACATCTCGGATGGTTAAATCAGCCCCCATGAGCGCGCCCCGATCTTTTGGGGCAGACGGTGGATGGGAGAGTTTGTGCAAAAACTCCGGAGCGCTTGGGCTTGTGTGATTGGGGTCTGGCCTGTCGGACGTGCGCCAACGATTTAGAGTGCGCCGGCGAGGGTGGTTTCGAGCCGCCGCACTCCAAATCGCTGGCGCGAATCTTACGGGCCATGGCTGATGACGAACCGGTTTTCCCCGGCGCGGAATGATGCCCAAGGGATGAATCCTTTCGAGAAGCCCCGCTGAAGCGGGCTTGATGGATTGCGCGCGCGTCTCCACCGTCTGACGACGGTGACTGACAGAAGGTCGGCTCAAGCCGATCAAACAACCCGGGGCGGCGCAAGGCCGCAACCAAACAAAGCTCGCGAGAAAGAGTCCGCGCAAGGCGCATCGAAATTTCAGATAGAAAGTCCAAGGCGGTTCATGCCCGCAACCAAAGTCTCAAACCTGCGAAAAAAAAACGTGTGAAGGAAATGTCGAATATCGAACAAGGAACTCCCAATTCCCAGATTTGTCTTTCTTGGGCATTCCTTGTTCGATATTTGACATTCCCTTCCTGCTTCATGATTCTCGTTCGGCGCCAACTCGCAAAACATCCGCGCAAAACGCGAAGAAGCTTTTGACAGAGGGTCGAAACAGATGTGGGTAATGACAAGTCCGGCGGCCGGGACCTCCTGAAACGCCACCGGGAACCGTATTGGCGCTTACCCCATCCAGTGGCCGAACAGCAGAAGCGCCTGGGCGATGAGGATTTTGCCTACCATGGCCACGGGGTAGGTCGTCGCATAGGCGATATAGACTTCTTCGGCCTTGGACATCTCATAGGCGCGCGCCAGCGTCGCCGGCTGCGTCTGGATGCCGCTGGTGGCCCCCAGCGCGCTGACGATCGAGGCGCCCCCAAACCGGCGCAGAAGCCAAAGCCCAACGGCCGCCGTCAACGCCGTCGAAACCGCGCCCAGCGTGAACAGGCGCAGGCCGCTTGCCGGCAACGCTTCAAAGAACCGCCCGCCCGCCATCACGCCGACGCCCGCCATGAAAATCAACAGACCGATGTGGCGCAGGACGTGGTTGGCCTCCAGCGGCACCGACCACACCAGCGGTCCCGTCCGCCCCAGGCGCCCCAGGATCAGCCCCACGATCAAAGGCCCGCCAGCAAAGCCCAGCGACAAGCTTGCGCCGCCGGGAACGGGCAGCGGGACGAGCCCGATCAGCACTCCCAGCGAAATGCCCAGGGTCAGGGCCAGATAGTCCAACTCGGAAATGCTTCGCTCCGAATCGCCGAAAAACTCGGACACTTCCTTCGACTTTTCCGTTGGCATGACCACGCGCAGCCGGTCGCCGATTTCCAGCACCGTGTCGGGATGCGGGATCATGTCGATGTCGGCGCGGCGCAGGCGCGTGACCTGGGCGTTGAAGCGCCGGTCCAGTTCGAGTTCCTCAATCGTCTGGCCGACGAGTTGTTTGCGTGAGACCAGGATGCGGCGCATGGTGATGGGGCCGGAGACGGCTTCGAGACGCTCGGGCGAGACGGCGCCGAAATAATCGGCCCCTTTCTGAATGTCGGCCTCGGTCCCAACGGCGACAACCACGTCGCCCTCGCGCAGGAGCGTGTATTTCGTTGGAATGGTCACAGCCTGCCCATGTCGATGGCGAGAGATGATCAGTCCTGTGCGCTCCTGGACCCGCAGTTCGCCGATGGCCCGGTCAAACAGCGCCGGATTGCGGATTTCAAAATCGGCGGCCTTGAGCGCCGAGCCGGCGCGCGTGCGCGCTTCGGCCTCGGCGCGTTCGCGGTCGAAGGCCTTGCGGAACAGACGGACAAACACCTGCAACGCCAGCAGCCCGCCCAGGACGCCGAACGGATAGGCGACCGAATAGCCGACCGTGGGGTCGTTGGGATCGCCGGCGCCAATCGCCTTGGTCAGTTCCGTCGTGGCGGCCAGCGCCGGGGTGTTGGTCTGCGCGCCACAAAAAACGCCGGCGATCTGGCCCACGGACACGCCCATCAACCGGCCCAGAACCAGCGTCGCGACGGCCCCCGCGATCACGGAGGCCAGCGCCGCCAGGTTGAATCGGACGCCGCGCTTCTTGAAGGAGGCGAAAAAGCCCGGCCCGCTGGTCAGTCCGGCGGCATAAACGAACAGGATCAGCCCCACCTGGGTAATCTGGTGCGACAACGCCAGGGGCGGCTGGCCGGCCGCCTTCCAGCCGCCGAACAGCAATCCGACGAACAGCACTCCGGCCATGCCCAGGCTGAATCCCTTGAAGCGGACCTGGCCGAGGACAAATCCCAAGCCGATCACCGTGAACAGCAGCAGCGGTTCGCTGCTGACGAAAAGGCTGCGTATCGCGTCCACAATCGTTCTTCTTTCCCAGGCCGGCGCGGGCGTTTGCCCTGAGAATGGGTGGGAAGGCGCACGGCCTCAAAGGGCTCAAACGCTAGGCCAGCGCGGCGGGGCGGCGCAATGGCAATTCCCGGCCCGCATCGGACCGGCGCAGGCCCTGCCTCTCATCGGGATTCGGGCGGCGCGGGGGAGGTCTGCGATCCCGGTTTGCGCGATCCCGGATACAACTCGTATTCCAGCAGGCGGCATTCAATAGCGGCGTTGAAAAAAGGGACGCGACGGCGGGGGTGAAGGCCGATCTTCCTGGCCAGCGCCAGGTTGCCGGTGAAGACGCATCCGGTCCAGCCCTGGCCGCGCTGTTTGAAGAAATCGCCGATGCGGGCGTAGGTTGTTTCGAGTTCGGCGGCGCGGCCCAGGCGTTCGCCGTATTCGGGATTCAGGATGATCAAGGCGGGAGAGGGCGCGGGGTTTATAGGTCCGTGTGTGTCCGTGTCCGTCCGTGTTCCCCGCGATGGCAGCGGCGTCTCGGCAAAGTCACAGACATGAAACGTAATGAACCGCTCGACTCCGGCCGCCGCCGCATTCTTCCGGGCCGTCTCAACGGCCTTGGGATCGATGTCCGAGGCGACGATGGGGGCGGGCGGAGCCGCGATTTCACTGGCGCGGGCTTCGCCGCACAGGTCCCGCCAATGCCTTCCGTCGAACCTCTTGAGCCGCATGAAGCCGAAGCCACCGCGCAACGACCCCGGCGCCCGGCGCAGGGCGATCAGGGCCGCCTCGATGGCGAGCGTCCCGCTGCCGCACATGGGATTGACCAGCGGCGCCGCGCCATCGTATCCGGCGGCGATCAGGGCGCCGGCGGCCAGCGTCTCGCGCATCGGCGCAGTGTGGGGCCGCCGGCGGTATCCGCGGTCGGCCAGTTTCTCCCCGGAGGCGTTGAGATAGACGCGGCAAAGCCGGTCCTTCCAATAGACATTGACGACGACGGCGCCCGCGCGCTCCGGGCCTGAGTCCGGACGCCGTCCCGCCCGCGCGGCGACGCGATCGACGATGGCGTCCTTGGCCTTGAGGTTCGCGATGTTCCAGTTGCGGATCGAGGGATGATCGACGCGCGAGACCACGCACAGCCGTTCGGCCGGATCGAGGACCTCCTCCCAGGCGAGCGCCCGAAGACCGTCATAGAGGTCTTCCGGCCCGTCGCAGTGGAACTCGGCAAACTGAACCAGGACGTTGTGCGCCGTGCGCAGATGCAGGCACAGCCGCATGGCGTCGCGCATGCCGCCCTCGATCTCGACGCCCGTCTCATCGGTCCCGGCCACGGCATACCCCAGCGCCGCGACCTCGCGCTCCAGCCAAGGCGCCAGCCCGCGGTCACAGGTCGCCCGAATGATTGTCCTCTCAAGCATTACATCCGACCTCGTCGTCGTTCTCGTCCTCGTCGTCCTCGTCCTCGTTCTTGTGATCGTGCTCGATTACAGTCTCTGCTCGCGAGTTCAATCACCCAACCCCTCGAAGTCTGAGGCCCTCCGCCCACCTTGGCCAGCGATTTTTCGTGCAACGCCTGGACCGATTGTGGTGTCTTGTATGGGTAGAACCGATGGGACACAACGAGACATGAACGGCAGCGAGTCCATGGAAAACGATGCGGAACTGGCGCGCGCGGCGGCGGCGGGACAGGCTCGGGCCTTCGAACAGCTGGTCGAACGCCATTTCGCCCTGGTGTATTCGATCGCCTTCGCGCGCCTGGGCCACGTCGAGATGGCGCAGGACGTGGCGCAGGAAGCGTTCTTGCGCGCGTTCCTTCACCTCCCGCGTTTGGAGGCGCCGGAGCGTTTCGCGCCGTGGCTTTGCCAGATCGTCCGGAACCTCGCCATGAATTGGCAGAGAGACGCGGGCCGGACCCTGCGGCTGGCTCAAATGGTTCCCCTCGACGAACTCCCGGTTGAACCGGCGGATTCTCAGGCGAAATCCGCTCGCGAGGCGCTGGCCGAAACCGAAGAAGCCCGCGCCGTGCGCGACGCCGTCTTCGCCCTGCCGCCCGACCAGCGCGAGATCGTCATTCTCCACTACTTTGAAGGACTCAACAGGCAGGACATCGCCCGGCGGCTGGGCGTTCATACGACGACCGTCTGGCGGCAATTGAGAAAGGCGCACAGGGCCATGAAACGCGCACTCGAACCGTTACTCCGCGGCGCGGCGCCGGCCTTCCGCGCCCCCCACGGCGCCGCCGCGCGAGCCGTCGCGCTCATCGGCGCGGCCGCCGCGCTGGCGGGTGAAGCCAAGGCCGCGCTCGCGACAGCCGCCGCGGCGCCCGCTGTGGCCGCCCTGATTCCCATCGCATTGTCCGGCGGCGCGCTCGGCAGCGTGGCCATAGGCGGCGCGACAACCGCAGGCGGAACCGGAGGCGGCGCCTTTGGCAGCGGCGCATCCGGCCTCGCAAAGACCCTCATCGGAGGAGTCGCCATGAAGACCAAATTGGCCATAGTCGCGACGGCAGTCGCCCTGACCGCCATCGGCGTGACCGTGTCGCTCAAAACCGGCAGACCGGGCGCCGTGAATGGCAGGAGCGTCCTCGCTCCTGATCCCACCCAAGCCACGCCAGAGACCCCGGGCGCAAAGCCATCGGCGCTGCATGATGGCGACGGGCCTCCGGCGCAGGCTCCCCCACAATCCGCGCAGGGAAGGCCAGAAGCCGACACCATGAGAATCGGTTCCGGCGCCGCTATCTCGCCGCTGTCCAACGACGACAGACGGGCATCCACGGCGCCACCCGTCAGGGTAAAGGTCGTGTGGCAGGATTCACGGCAGGCCGTTGCGGACGCCATGATTGTCCTCCATCCCCAACTGGGACACGAAGCCCAGGATACGACGGCGACGACAAACCGGAACGGCGAAGCCGAACTGCCCTATCCCGCCGATTGGGTTCGCCCCGGCGGCACAACTTCGGCCTGGATCGAAGCGCGCCATCCCGACGCTGGCGACAAGGGGATGAAGGTCAGCTTGCCGCCGGAGACCACCGTGACGCTCGCGTTGCAGTGCGGCGCGACGATCTTCGGCACGGTCTGGATTGAAGAAGAAAAGCGGCCCGCCGCCGGAGCCGAAGTCTGGTTGCGACCCGCCGACAAGGACGCGCGCCAGTTGCGCGAGTCGCGTCGCGTCAAAGCCGACGCCAAGGGCCAGTATGAAATCACCCGCATCGGCGACGACAAAGTCGCCGTCCAGGCCAAGTCCGGGAAGTTTCTCTCGTATCTGAAGGGCCGGGATGTAAAAGACGTCACGCTCAAACCCGGCCAGCGCTTCGGCCCACACGACCTCTTTCTGCAACGCGGCGCGGCCATCATCGGCGTCGTGCGCGACGCCGAATCCGGCGAAGGCGTCGCCGGCGCCACGGTCAAAGGCGGCGGCGGTCAGGCCACGACCGACGGCGACGGCATCTACACAATGGAAGGCCTCACCCTCGGACAGAAATACTTGATCGCCTCGCACGATCAATACGCTGACGGCCGGGGACAAGTCACCGCCACCCTCGACGCCGACGCCGAACTGAACTTCGATCTC
>Ga0101944_10003218_pt1 | contig 23528 bp, 14 predicted proteins | sample DewCreD2012metaG_FD_75245 | JGI IMG/M metagenome (GOLD analysis project Ga0101944, IMG submission 75245) | Hot spring sediment bacterial and archeal communities from British Columbia, Canada, to study Microbial Dark Matter (Phase II) - Dewar... ... | reverse complement strand
CGGTTCGCCTGATTCCACCGTCCAACCCCGCGCCCTCCAAAGTCCAAAATCCGTTCCGGGCCCGCCTGGAAGACTACATTCCGGGGTGTGTACAAATTGGCATCCTTCTCCGGGAGGTTCTCGTAATCCGGCTCCCTCTCAAGCAGCTCGAGCTCAACCGGAGGCTGCGCGGATTCGAAGGACATGAAGAAAGCGAAATCCTGCGAAACACCTTCGATGGCGAACCGGCAATCCCCCCTCAACCTGAAACGGTATCCATATACATTGAAACTTGTTACATCGGGATTTTGCTTCTCAGGCCTCGAATCGTTTGGATCGCGCACCCTCCCATTCTACGATTTACCGTCTTCGCCTGACGGGTTGGGAGATTCTTCAAAGACCGAGACGCCAAGCCGGAATGGTCGTAGGATCAGCCACTTGCGGGCAGGCGGCGTGCGTGCGGCGGCGCCAGCCGCGGCTTTTCAACAAGCGTCTGCCCCGTCGGTCTCATGTAGTAAACTGAACGGTTGTACGTCAGAAAGCTCCGCCTGGAACGCCCAATCAACTATCCCCACCAGCGCAGCGGCTGGTCCTTCGCCTTGCGGGCGATCCAACCACTGCTGGCGGATACCAGGGATTCGGTACTACTGGACTCGATGGTCGAGCGGAATTTTGTCAGGGAATATGGCCGGGCTCTGGCGGAGAACCGAATCCCCTATCGAGAGCCCTGGATCGGCTTCGTTCATGCTTCCTTCGAGTTCCCGGAGTGGTGGGAGCCCCAGAAGAACCCGAAACATGTTTGCCAATTGCCTGCCTGGCGGCAGAGCCTGCCTCATTGCCGGGGATTGATCGCCCTTTCGCGGCGCCTCCGTGACTGCCTCCGGCAGCTCTATCCCGGTCTGCCGGTGCTGGCTCTTCATCATCCCACTGAAGTTCCAGCGGTCACCTTCGACTTCGAAGCTTACCTTCGCGGCGGCCAGGAAGTGGTCCATATCGGTTGGTGGCTGCGGCGCCTCTGCTCGATGCACTGGCTGCCGCTGCCTCCTGAGCGCAAGACGCTTCTCGTCCCCCAGGTCGGGGATGGAGAACAGCGGTTTTGGAAGGCCATGGAGTCTGAGCGGGCGCGCGAATTCGCCCCTCCCCTGTGCCAGTGGAATGTTACCTTTCGGTCCCGGCTCTCCAATGCGCAGTACGACGCGCTCCTTGGCCGCAGCATCGCCTTCCTGCACCTGTATGCGTCCTCCGCTAACAACGCCATTATCGAGTGCATAGTGAGACGCACCCCGGTGCTGGTCAACCCGTTGCCGGCGGTGCGGGAGTATCTGGGCGAAGACTACCCTTTCTACTTCGAATCGCTCGAAGAGGCGGCGGCCAAGGCGTCGGACCCGGCGAAAGTGCTCGAGGCGCACCGCTATCTGGCTTCCAAGGACGTCTCTTTCCTTTCTGGGGAAGCCTTCTGCCGCGGGCTGGCGGAATCGGATCTGTACCGCTCTCTTTAGCGCCCCATGCGGCGGATCGCGTCCTGCCGGACGCTGCCGGACAGCGGCGGCGGCTTCAACGGAGGCGCCTGATGCAGCGTCTCGGCCCGTTTCGGAGTGGTAAGCCTGGCGCCATCAGCCTCAACCATTCTCGCCCGCGGCCCGGGCAATCTGAAGCAGGCAGAAACGCAAAATGTCCTGCTGGCGCGAGCGCAGCGCCTGCTCCTCAATCCGGACCAGCCGCTCAGCTTCCTTGACGGCTCGAATCACATTCGTTGGAAGCTCGATCGATCCTCTTGGGATGGCGGATAAGTACTCAAGAGCGGCCGACAGAAACTGCTGGAGCGAATCCTCCCCGGCGCTCCGCAGCAGAGGAGAGACGTCCCGCAGCGTCTTCGGCTTGGAACTTGCCGGGAACATCTCCGACGACTGCGTCCGCTGCGTCACCGAGTGCAGCGCCGTCGCCAGTTCCACAAACATCGACACCCTGGAAAACACGGGCTCGTAAAGAAGCTCCCACGAACTCTCCCGCCAGGCGCGAATCTGATCTGGAATCCGCAACAGCCGCCGGATTTCGTCGCCCCAGCCGGGCGAAACCGAGCCGCCGGCTTCCCCGAACAGCCGGTCGGCGTCGGTATTGAAAAGATCCGGTTGCAGAAGCACGGCCAGGTCCGGACGCAGCGTGGGCAGCAACCGCGGAAGGAAGCGGTCGCCATCGAAGAAATCCGCCACTTGCAGCCCGTGCCGGCGGACAAGTTCCTTCTGGAACAGCGGCACGGCGGTCTTCAGCGAATCGGCGTCTTCGCGCAACGTCGTGAAGGCCGAATTCCCCGCCGGGAAAGCCCTCTCCAGCTTCCACAGCCACCGCAGATCCACGTCTTGATACAGCCGCAACGAATGCAGAATCTCGTAGGCGGGCAGGTGCGGAAGCACGCGTGACGCCAGAACGTTTCCGCCCTCTCCTTCGCCTCCATGCAGCCGCGCGAACGAGCTGAGCGCGCGGAACAGGCCCGTCGTGAGCTGATTCACCCCCAGCAACATGGTCTGGGCCTGGTTGTGCGCGATGGCCCGCAGCGAACTGCCGTGGCGCGCGAATGGAACCGTCGCCGCAATCCTCTCGAGAATCTTCTGCCCGCGGGCGGCGGCCGGCCCGGGCGCGGGCCTGACCGTGGGACGGTCTCTCAGCGGCGGCAAGGCGCGGGCGACGAAATACGAGATCACGTAGATCCCGACCACATCCTCCTCGCGACCGTATAGGATCCACCGGAAGTTATCCGTGGCCAGTTTGACGAACTCGTCGAACAGCTCATCCTGAAAACCGACCGTGAGCCGCCTGAGTTCATGCAGCCCCCGCTGCGTGAACTGAAGTCTGGTTTCGGTTAAGGGTTCCGCCGCGCGCCGCAGTTCGCGTGTGTGGAACGATTGCGCCTCGGCCACGTGGTGCAGCAGTTGAGCGAACTCCGCTGCGGGCAGCGCCCTCAGCCGCTCCGACAAGTTGCTCTGAAACGTGACCAGGTCTCCGGTGGCGAGAAGGCCCATCAGCGGAGTCGCCGCGTATCTCGCGCTGCGCTTCGCTGAGGCGTCCACCCAGCGGCCTAGCATCTGTTCGTTCTCGGAGGTCAGGTGAAAGGCCGGCAGGCCGGATACCTGGGCGTAATACCCGCCCTGCCGCTGCATCGGTTCGCCGTTACCCATCTTGATGCGCACTTCCCCCACCAGCCCCCGCTCGGCCAGCCAGCGCACGGCCTCATGCTTGCCCTCGCGGAAGGCGGCGCGTCCGGCTGTTTGCCCGGCCTGCTGGCTCAGGTCGGAGCCTGCGATAAAGATCTCGGAGATCATTTCCGAAAACCGGCTCTCCGGACTCTGCTTCAGCGCCCGGCTCTGAATGGCATAGGCCCACAGCTTGTCAAGGTAACCCCGGAGGTTCCGCACCACCGCCACATCCTCGAACAATGGCACGATCGCCACGCTGGGGAGGTCAGAGCGCGTGGAGCGGAGGATCTCCTCGCGGCGCGCGCGCATCTTCCGGTCCAGCGAAATCAGCGCCTCCGCTTCCGATGACATGCTCACCTGTAAGGCCAGCACCATGCCCGGACTCCCGCACCGGCCCGCCAGTTCGTTGATCTCCATGATGTTGTGGACCGTCGTGTCCACCGCGAACGGGTCCGCCGAGGTCACCATGTTCTGGTGAATACGCGGCGTCAGCACGAAGCGCCGCAGCAGATCGCGGAAGCCCGCGGCTGCCTCGGCGGCCCGCGGGTTCTTGGAGAACTTCAGAAACTCCGGGAGATTCTCGCGCAGAGATTGCCTCAGAGACTGGTTGAGCTCGAAATAATACCGCAGCGCCTCCCGGCGTTTGCTGCGCAACTCGAGCATCTTCCTCTCCAGCCGGTCGTTGTGTTCATAGAGCCGGACGACAGGATCGCGGGCCACGTGCAACCGCATCCCAAGCTTGCGGAAAATGCTCGGCCGGACTTCAAACGGCAGCAGCCCCCGGTAGCGGCGCTCCAGTTGGTGCGTCAATGAGTTGATCTCGTCGAGCAAACCGCGGAATCTGCGGTTGCTGGCCGGAAGGCCGCGCACTTCCTCGATCAGACGGGATCCCAGGCGGGGCTGCCCCTCGCCCTCCATCAGCGTCGTCAGCAGCCGGCCCATCCGCGCCACGTTTTCCATCAGCACCGTGGCGACCAGGTGGTGCCCCTGTCCCGAAGGCCGGTTGCTTCCGTCCCAATCTCCCCAGTAAGACAGAAAACTGCGCCAGGAGACCGGCGAGCGGAAGCGAAGCACATCCTCGGCGGCAATGAGAGAGGTCAGATCCAGAAGCAGTTCTTTCCCCTCGGCCCGCGAGTCGATCGCCACGTTCAGACCGAGAAACTCGCGCGCCAGTTCCCAGCCCAGCGGCTTTACCAGCGGAGGCAAAGGCGTGCCGGAGGAAAGCGCCTCGATGGCCCGCTCCCACAGAAGCTCCGTCTCAATCGAGTACATCTGTGTCGGATGCACGGTTCGGTCATACAGCCGCTGGCGGAACAAGGACTGGCGGCGCTGGATGGTGTCTGCCGAGAACTCCTCCGCCAGCAGTTCCTCCAATTTGCTTCCGCCCCCAAGCGCGGCCAGCGCCCGCCGCTCTTCGGCAATCTCCAGCCGGTCCAGGCATCGCGCTTGGAACAACTCCAGACGGTCCGTCAGGAATTCCTCAAGCGCCTCCGGGGCGCTTCGCCACCGGGACGCGCCATTGAGACGTCTCATCTCCCGGGCGGCCTGCTCCCGGCACTCCGCCGCCACGCGGGCGCGGAACCGGGCCCATTCATTCTGCCGCTCAGCCCGGTTCATCGCCGTGGTCCGGGGCGGCGCGGACAGGGACACTCTTCTGCGGTTGTACCGGGCCTCCTCCTCGGCGACGATGCGATTCAAATCGATCAGCACCCGCCGTGTCTTGACCAGCAGTTTGTCCGCGCCATCCGTGCCGCCCAAAGTCAGCCGGAACGACCGCCGGCCGCTCTCCACGCCCTCCTCCGTGTGAGCGAACGTCGAAAGCGGAACGACCCCGATGCCTTGCAGCGCCAGTCCCGAGGCGATCCAGTCCAGCGACATGCCGGCGGGCAGGTGGTTCAGCGTCAGCCGCGGATACATGCTTCCCGCCGGGCGGGTGACCGTAATCCCGTACGGGTTGCGCTCCGCCGGCAAGTTCGCCACCGCCTGTTCGATCGCCGTCATCCTCTCGTCGAGAAGAGCGTTCCGCAACCGCCAGTAAGTGTTCGTGCTCTGCGAGCTTCTGCGGTAAAAGAGGTATGCTGCGAGAATCGCCCCCACGTTCGGCGCAATCGTGGCATTGATGGCCGCGAATCGCCTTCGCAGGCCGGCCTCGCGGATCTCCGCCACCGCCAGCCGCGCGCCGGCCAGGCAATCCGTCTTCGACAGCGAGTGTACCGTGATCACCCGTTCCGCCTGCCTGTCCGTCACATAACCCGCCCTCACCAGTTCGTCCGCGATTTGCCGCAGAGTCTTGGGCCCGGACAGGTGCGGGGAAGGCGCAACGTTCTGGTACGACAGGTCGTCGATGACAAACACGCCCCGTTCCAGCAACTGGCCCAGGAGCGTGCGCAGCGATTCTTCATCGAACACCTGCCCTGTGGCGTTGTGCGGGTTATTAATGACCACCGCGCCACGTTCGCGCCATTTCGGGTCTTGCCGGAGCCGGGCCTCGGTCTCGCGCAGAATGCCCTGCGCGTGAATCTGGAAACCGGAAGTCAGCGGGACGGATGTGACTTTCGGGAAGCAATGCTCATAGGTCCAGCTCAGGTCCGGAATCACAACTTCCCGGATGCCGCAGTGGAATCCGAGAAGGCTGAGCGCCGTCCGGGCCGAGCCGCTCACCACCAGCGTGGCTTCCGGCTTGTACTCCGGGTGGTGGCGCAGAAAACTGACCCGAAATCCTTCCAACAGTTCTTCACTGCGTGCGGGCAGGGCGTCGAGAATCTCCTGGAAGCTCAGCCCCTCCATCGGATCGCCGGCCGGGATGGCGGCCAGGGAAGGCCTCGCCAGATGTTCCAGCCGCCTGGAAAAACGCTTCGCCGCTTCCGTCGCCAGTTGCTCTGCCCGCGAGAGCCGGGCCGCCGTCAGCCTTGCGATGGCTTCGCCGGTCCGCGCAGCCGCCTGCGTGGCGGCATTCTGCGCCGGGGGCAGCCCAGGGGCTGTTTCCGCGTACAGAGAATCTCCCACAGCGGGCCTCGCGCCTCCGGCCGGAGCATGGTGCTTCACCAGGTAGGTAAGCAGTTCCACCTCCGCGGCCGATGGCGTGCCTTTGAGCTGGAAATGGACGGTCTCGATGATCCCCGTAAAAGCGGAGTACCCGGCAATGAACACAACCGAAAGACCGGCAAACCGCGGCGAGAAGACGGCGGGCGTCAACAGCCGCAGCGTGCGGTTCAGCATCCGGGCTTCGCGCGCCAGGGAGGCATGGTTCGGCGCGTCATTGGCCTCGATCAGGAACAGTGGGTAATCTCTGCTCAACCGGCGCAGTGTGCGCCGCGCCTCCTCCGATGGAATGTCGCCGAGCAGCAGGAAACATGGCTGCTGCTCCTCCCGCGCCAGAAATCTCTCCAGCGAGGCGACGGCTTCGCCTTCACCTTCGGGAAGAACGCGGAACCGTAGATTCTGAAAGTCCCGGAAATGGCCGGGAACGCCGAATCCGTGGCTGAACACCGTCGCCGGCGTGTGCTCCAGCCTGCTGTCGAGCGCGTGAAATAGAACCCGCAGGGACTCTGTAACGCCGCCGCCCGACAGAATCAGCTCCCGGCGCCCGCTCGTTTCCCCAAGATCGTACACGAGCGGTTCGGACTGCTTCGTCAGCCAGTCGCGGAACAGCAGGATCAACTCCGGAGGCTTGTGCTTCAGGAAACCGCCCCTCGGCAGATACGGAGCGCTCTTCCCGATCAGGTTCAGGAGAAACTCGATCCCCCGCTGTTCCTCGGCTCTCTCAACCCCCAGTTCTCTCGCCAGCGCCGCCGCCAGATCCCCCTCGCCGCTCGCTGTGGTTGGAAGGCCGAGTGCCGTGCGCGCGTACAGTTCCAGGAGTCCTTGGTCCTGGACGGGATTCCCAATGTGAAAGTTGACCCGCTCCTCCGGCGGAACCGGCGAAGATGCGGTCGCCTCGCTGATCTCCGAGACCGTCGCTCCTCGCACCGGCCTCAAGGCGAACAGATCCACTGGATGCGCTCCGTCCGGCATCCCGTTGCGCTCTCGGGGAAGGGAGGACTCAACTCCGGTCATGGGAAATCCCTCGGCGGGTTCCCTGCGGGGCCGCCGGCTGGCGAGCAACCTCACGATCCGTTTCTTTCCTGCTCAGGCTCTATTTGCTTCCGGCCCGCTTCCAGCGCCAGGTCCAGAAAGCGCTGAAACATCCTCGCCAGGGACGAGCCTGGCTCCGCGTCTGACGGCCACAGCGAGACGATCGTCCGGGCGTTCTTCAACCCCTGGCTGGCTTCGGCCAGCCGGGCGGCCTGAGGGCTGAGCAGCAGCAACTCGGGGCTGTTCTTGAGCAGGGCCATCTCCTCCTGCTCATAGGCCAGTCTCATGCGGCTCCGCATCAGTTCGTCCTCGGTCCGCTTCTGCGCCAGCATCGCTTCCTTGGCCAATTCCGCGCCCTTCAGCTCGTATTTCCGAAGCTCCAGTTGGTGCTCGGACAGCGCGATCTGCTCCTCGGCCTCGATGCGGGCCCGCGCCGCCGCCACCCGCGCTTGCTGCTGAAGCTTCTCCGTCTGCTCCAGGATCCGGGCCGATTCCCGCTGGCGCAGGGCCTCGGCGATCGATGGATCCGCCGCGTCGACCGCCTGCACGGCCAGCGAGACAACCTCCAGGCCGAACTTCGCCGCGGCCTGGCTCAGCGCGCCGGCCAGGTGATTCACCAGGCCATCCGAGGAAAGTTCCTCGATCAGACGCTTCTCCGTGTATTCCTTGACCGAGCTCTGGATCACAGTCTCGAACTCTTTGGCGGCCTTGACCACCGCGTCCGGCCTCCACCCGCCCACTCGGACCAGGCTGGCAAGGTGCTCTCTGGAAGGAGCGACGGCGGCGATCAGGCTGGTCTTGGTCTGAATCCCTCCGCGCGCCACACCCTCCGTCGTCAGTTCAATCTGGTATGTGGCCCCGGGAATCGCCAGACTGAAATGGCGCGGATAGAATGCGCCGGTTCGCAGGTGAATGACTCCCGCCCGCTCGTACATCACCAGTTGGTCTGGCTTGCGCAGCCGGTATTCGTAAATCGCGAATGCGAGTACAAGAAGGGCTATGATCGCTGCAATCCACATGTCTCAGATCTCCTGCCGAGGGTCGGCCGCGAAGAGGAAGCCCGGTCTCACATTTCGAGACAGGCATCCCCAGCCCGTAGTCAGGGCCGGGGAGAGTTGCATTCCGCCTCCGATAACGAAGAGTATAGCCGACTTCGCATGGCGCATGGCTTGCGCAACCGTCGGCTTAGGTGCGCAACGGTTGCATAAGACTGCTTGGCCCTGCATTCGCAAGTGATTCATAGCTAAAGATCTCCCACTTTGGAACGGCGGGTGCAACCTGTATATCCGGAGGCAGAAATGAAACACAACTTCATGGCGGCTTTTGGACTGATTCTGGCGTCCGGGACCATCCTGTTGGCCCAGACCCCGCCCGCTGCGGATCCAACCGTGATGGGGCGCGGCCGTGGCGGGGCTCCCTATGCCTGGAATGACAAGAATAAAGACGGCATCTGCGACATCACCGGCCAGCCCGTGGGTCAAAGATTGCGCGGCGCCTGGCGGGCTCAGAACCAAGAGGGCGCGGCAGCCCCGGTGATGGGGCGCGGCCGCGGCGGTGCTCCCTATGCCTGGAATGACAAGAATAAAGACGGCATCTGCGACATCACCGGCCAGCCCGTCGGCCAGGGCCGGGGCGCGCGCGGCGGTTGGGGCCGTGGCGCGGGACGGGGCTTTGGCGCCCGTCAAGGCGTGGCCGCCCAAGCCCAGCCGCAGAACTGACCGTGGTTCAGGTGCGCGCCGCAGGGGGAAACTCCTCGGCCGCATCGGCCACGCGGAGCTTGGCCGGCTGGGGAATCGTAGAATCAGAGTGTGGATTCTGAACGGCGATCCCCAGCCGGTCCGGCGGACGAAGCGAACTGGCGCGAGGAGATGCTCCTCAAAGATCGGGTGCTGGCCGCGTCGGAAGAAGGCATCACCATCACCGACCCAAGCCTCCCGGACAACCCCCTCATTTACGTGAATCGGGGTTTCGAGCGCTTAACCGGCTATTCCGCTCAGGAGGTGCTGGGGCGCAATTGCCGCTTCCTGCAAGGGGCCCAAACGGATCAGGACGCGGCCGAGGAAATTCGCAGAGCGGTCAGAGAACAGCGCCCCTGCGCCGTTGAGATCCTCAACTACCGCAAAGACGGGTCCATGTTCTGGAATCGCCTCTCCGTTACTCCAGTCCGCGATTCTTCCGGCCGCGTGACCCACTACATCGGCATTCAGTCCGATGTCACCGCCAGGCGTCTTGCCGAAGACGCCCTGCGCGAAGCCACCCGTCAATTGGAAGCCGCGAACGCCAGGATGAAGCGCGATTTGGAGGCCGCCGCCCGGATACAGAGAGCGCTGCTGCCTTCGCCGGATCTGCGTTTGCCGGGTGTCGATGCGGCCTGGGCCTTCCAACCCACGGCCGAACTGGCCGGAGACCTCCTCAATATCTTCCCCCTCGGCTCGGATCATGTCGGCTTCTACGTGCTCGATGTCAGTGGTCACGGTGTCCCCGCCGCCCTCGTCTCCATGGCGGTCACTCGTCTCCTTACGCCCGCCCCCGGCAGGTCCGTGCTCTTCAGAGCCGACGAGGACCGCCCCGGGGAGTACCGCTTGTCCCCGCCGTCCAGCGCGGTTCTCAGACTGAACGAATTCTTCCCCTTCGACCCTCGGACAGCCCAGTACTTCACCCTGGTTTACTGCCTGCTGAACTGGGCCTCCGGCGAACTCCGCTACACCGCCGCCGGGCACATCCCCCCCATCTTTGTCTCAGGCGCGGGCGAAGTTCGTTTGCTGGAATCGGGAGGCCCGCCGGTGGGCCTGCTGACGTCGCCGGAGATCGCGGAGCACGCCGTTCACCTGGAGCCCGGGGACAGAATCTACCTCTGCACCGACGGCATCATTGAAGTCGAAAACGAAAACGGCGAGGAATTCGGCATGGACCGGCTCCTGGATCGGTTCGGCGATGCTTGCCGGCTCAAAGTGAAAGATTCCGTCCAATTCGTGCTGGCGAGCGTAAGAGACTGGGGTGGACCCTCCGGCTTGATCGATGACGCCACCATCCTCGCCGTCGAACGAATCCGGTCCTCCCCTGTTGGCCGCTGAATTCAGCTCCGGTCCGGCGGGAAGTCCCAACCTCAAATCACGCCGGAGTGCCCGCGCGGCAGGCCTGCAACTCATCCCTCTTTTCGTCCCAAGCCCGTCTTGAGAGGAGAACCGGTGGTCAGAACAGAACTTGCGAGCTGATCTCCTGGAGTCGCCGCTCCGCGGCCAGCTTGTTCTGGTCGAGGCCCGCCCGCTCGCTGGCCGCCACGATGGCCCGCAATAGCACGCGGCTCTCGCCGAAGCGGGACTGGATCTCCTCCAATTTCTGAACGGTGTACGCAGGGTCCTGTTTCGGCGCATCCCGCAGGACAGCCTGAACTGCCCGTTGCCGGCGGTACGCCTGCGTTAGCCGCAGTTTGTCGGAAAACGCCTCCCGAAACGTGAGCGGCCCGCGGCGCGGCACAAACTCGTAGCGCCACTGTACTGCGGAGAGCAATGTGAATACGCTGCCGGCGCAAATCCACGCGGCCGTAAGGACCTTCGTTCGCCGGCCGTAGGACAAAAAGAGGAACAGAATCCCGGCCGCGGCCACCGGCATCGCGCTGATCAGCATCCGCATCGCAAAAGCGAATCCGCTCCAGGCGGCCGAAAGGCATCCCACCACCGCCACCTGCAACGCGGCCGCGGCCGCCAGCGGACCCAGCGCTTGTCGGTCCCGCAGCAGCCCGAGAAGGATTCCCGCCGCTCCCGCCAGCGTGGCTGGCGTTGTGAAGAACAGGCCATTCCAGGAGGAGAACAGCACGTGCAGGATCCGCGGCGGCGGCAGGGTCAGGAAGTCGGGGCCCTGTGGGATTGTCACGAAGCTGCCATAAAGAATCTTCCACTCGATCATCTGCGGCGCCAGCATCACCAAGGCCGCAAGACAGGCTGCGATCCGGCTCGTCCACCAGTTCCTCTCGCCGGCCATCTTCAGAAACGGCCTCCGCATCAGCTCGTAGGTCACCGGGGCCGAAAGAAACAGAATGTCCTGCCAGCGGCAAAGGAACATCAAGCCTCCCGCCGCGCCCACCCAGATCCAGGATCTCCACTCCGTCGAATCCCGGCGCGTCCACCACGTCAGCAGGAACAAACAAACACCGAGGAAGCTTACCGTGTGGCTCATCACCGTGAACGCGTAGTAGCCGAGCGCCGTTGCCGGAACCAATGCGGCCGCGGCTACGGCGGCCCACCGCGCCGCAGGCCGTTCTTTTTCGCTCCATCGGAGTCCCAGCGACAACAGAAACCGGTGCAGCAGTATCAGCGCCGCCGTCAGGTAAAAAACGTTCGCGGTGACGAAAAACCGCTCCGCCCATCGCCCGTAACCGTCCCCTCGCCCGCCGCTCAATCCGTCCACCGCTGTCCCCGCTGCCAGCCAGGGCATGGCCAGCAGCGAATATCCGATCGCATAGGGACTTCCCGGCAGTCCGGTTGCCGGGTTCCTCGTGATCCAGCGGAGGGAACTCTCATTCAGAGGCGTCGTTTCGGGGATCAGCACGCGAAACTGGTTGGTCAGATTTAGGTCGCGGTCGAACAGGAGCGAGTGCGAGACCGCGAAATAGGAGATCGAATCCACATTGGCCGGGGTGACCACAAGAAAGCCCCGCCCTCCAGGCGCCAGCACGTCGAGGACGGCCAGCAGCAGCAGCAGCGCTGCCCCCAGGACCGTGAACAGGCGCGCATATTCTCTCTGTAACTCCCGGGATGGCAACCTTTCGCTGTTCATCCTGCCCCGCTCCCCATGTCCTGGAACGTCAATTCTCAAGCCACGGCGCAGAACACGCAATTATCACACATGAGCGTTTGACCTGCCGGCACAAGCCGGCGCTGCCGCAACCGCCGCCGGGCTGCTAGATTGGTGATCGGATCGCACGCCAATGAAATTGCATCGCAGGCTGCTGAGACGCTTCCTTCCGCCCGCCCTTCTCAACCGCCTCAATACTCTCTCCCACTTGGAAGACCGTCTCTCCGAACTCGAGGTTCGTTGCGCCAGAGTCGCGGCCGCCGCTCTTTCCGCCCGCTTCCCCGGGCTGCTGCAAGAAGGCGCCCCGCGCGAGTTCGGGATCTTCTCTCAGAACGGCGAGGATGGAATCCTGCTCTGGCTTCTCCAGCAGGCCGGTGCGCCCCGCAAGACCTTCGCCGAGATCGGCGTCGAAAACGGCCGCGAATGCAATACCGCGATCCTCGGCTTCGTTCTCGGATGGAGCGGCGTCATGTTCGAGGCCGACCCGCTCGGCGCCGCCGCCGCCAGACGTCTCGCAGTCCGTATGCTCAAGGACCGCGAGAATCGGATCGACGTCCGCCAGGTCCGGGTGACGCGCGAGAACATCGACGCCCTGCTCGGCGGCGGAGAACTGGGCGTCCTTTCGATCGACGTGGATGGAGCGGATTACTGGCTTTGGGAAGCCGCTCGCCGCGTCCGTCCTCGCGTCGTGATCGTCGAATACAACGCCTCGTTCGGTCCGGATCGGCGAATCACGGTTCCGTATCAACCCGGCTTCTCGGCTTTCGCGCATCACCCCAGCGGTTACTACCACGGAGCCTCACTGGCCGCCCTCGAAAAGCTGGGGCGGAGCAAAGGCTATAGCCTCGTTGCGGTGTGCTCCGCGGGCGTGAATGCTTTCTTCCTGCGCGACGACATCCTTCCCCCCGCAATCCCTGCCCGCGCCGCAGCGGAGATCTTCCGGCCGCACGCCGTGCGCTCCCGTGCCCATACGCCCGATGAGCAATGGGACATGATCCGGCATCTGCCCTATGAAAGCGTTTAGTCTTTCCCTCCGGCAGGCGGCCTTCTGGGCAGGTTGTTTTACTCTCGTCCTGGCCGTCCGGCTGTGCCATTCCAGCGTTCTGTGGGCCGACGAAGCTTACGGCATCGCCGCCGCGCGGCGTATCCTCGAGGGCGCCTCCCTGTATCGCGGGTTTTGGTTCGACAAGCCGCCGCTCTATGCCTGGATCTATCTGCTCTGGGGAGCGCAGACCGGTTGGCTTCTCCGCCTGGGCGGTGCTCTTTTCGTGCTGGTTTGCTGCTGGCTCGCGTATCGCGCCGCCTCCGCTCTGTTCTCTCCGCGCGAAGGATATTGGGCCGCCGCGGCCATGGCCTTCTTCCTGTCCTTTGATCATCCCGTCGCGGTCCTTTCCCTGGCCCCCGACCTGCTCCTGATTCCCTTCGCGCTGGCCTCGATCTGGTTTTGCGCCTCCGGCCGGCCCGCATGGGCCGGTGTCTTCGCCGCCGCCGGCCTGCTCGCCAATGCCAAGGCCCTGTTCCTTCTTCCGGTCCTCCTCATCTGGAGTCCGGGGGCCTGGCGGCGAATCGTGCTGGGTTACTCTTGCGCGGTCCCTTTGGTCTGGGTTCTTGCGCGCGGCTGGTGGGAGCCGGTTTGGCTTTGGGGGTTTCAATACTCTCGCAACACTCTTGTCGCCGATCCCTTCCTCGAAGGCTTGCGCCGCACCGCAAATTGGACAGGCTTCCACGCGGCCCTGGCTCTCGCCGCGGCCGTCTTCTTTCTGAAGTCGGAAGCTCTGCGATGGCGCATAGGCCTGTGGCTGCTTCTCAGCTTGGCGGCCGTCTTTGCCGGAGCGAGGTTCTTCCCTCGCTACTACCTTGTTTTGCTCCCGCCGCTCGCGGTGGCCGCGGCGCGCGGCGTGTGCCTCCTTCGGAGGAGATGGATCGCCGCCTTGCTGCTCCTGGCCCTGCTCGTTCCTGTCGTCCGCTTCGGCGGAAAACATCTGGCTACCCTGCGTCGTCAGCCCGCCGGCATGCGCGACCTGATTCTGTTCGAGGATTCAAGACAGGCCGCCTCGGAAATCCGTTCTCTCGCCCGCCCCGGGGACACGCTCCTCGTCTGGGGCTACCGTCCTGAGTTAAACGTCCTCGCCGGCCTGCCGGGCGGCGCTCCCTTTCTCGACTCGCAGCCGTTGACCGGCGTTCTCGCCGACCGCCATCTCCACGAACACCGGCCCGCCCTCCCCCAGATCGCCGCACGCAATCGGCAGCGTCTCATTCGGACGGATCCCGCTTTCATCGCCGACGGACTCGGCCGCTTCAACCCCGAGCTCGCCATTGCCCGGTACCCGGACTTGCGGCCGTGGTTCTCGAAGTACCGGCTGGTCGCCATGACGTCCGGCACCCTGATCTACCGCCTCGCGGACGACTAGCTCGGTTCCAATTGCTGCCTCACGCGGCGGCGGCCCTCGATGCCATGCCGTGTAGGTCCAGGTTGCTCGAACACGCTCGCTGCCTGCGCCATCCCAAGCCAGCCGGTTCCTGCCTCAATCGCCGGCGGGCCTGTGGCGCTGGGACGGCGGCGCCTGCCGCCTGTACTTTAATAAGCCATCGGGAAGTTGTGAGGGCGTAAATTCGGGAGAAGTCGCCCGCTCCTTCGCCGGCAAATACAGACGGATCTCCCCATCCGGCCGTGAGTATCCCTGTCTCTTCGGGTATACGCCCGCAAGCCTCCATTCCCTGGGGCTTGCGCTCAAGGCCCTTTGCAGGACATCGTGGTGAATCGCCACATCCTTCGCGCCCTCGTCCAAAACCACGGCAGCCACGGCCGCCGAATTCAGGAACCGGTCGACATCTCCGGGCGTGAAATACACCAAGGCCGCATGCTTACCAAACCAGTCCGATGTGGAGAGCACCCTGCTCCCCCGCAGAATTCGGTGCCCCGGGCGCCGGTCTCCCGCCGCGAATTCGGAAATGAACATCCCTTCGCCGGAGGAGTCGGACGACACCAGGACCGTCTGCTTGGGTTCCTTCAGCCTTCCCAGGAGGTCCCTTGCCACGGCGCCGAACCCGCCATAGTCCTTGGGCGGCAAAGCGCCGCCACCCGACAAACTTAGAACAAGCAGCAGGCAGGCCAGCGCCCACGTCCGCCACCTCGAGGGAACACCGGCCAGATAGGGCCGCTCCCCCAGCCATCCTAGGCCTTCGATCGCCAGCATCAGGAGCAGCGGCAAGATTAGAAGCATGTGGCGCAACTCCCGGGAGGGTGGCACATACACACACATCGCCGCCATCGAGAGGAACGAGGCCAGGGCGACAGTCCAGATCCCGGTGGTCCGCTCTCTTCGGATCAGAGGAACGGCCACCCGCAGGGCAATTCCCGCCGAAACGAGGGGCAGGAGAAACCAGCCCTGTATCCGCAGCCAGTTGCTGGCGAAGATCCTCAGCGCAACCCTCGCAGGTGTTCCATAGTTCAGCGCCCCCTGCTTGATCGCATGCTCATGCATCGTGTCCGGCGCCAGCAGATACCATGGTCCCGCCAGGCCGAAAATCAGCACATAAGGGACCCAAAAATGAAAACTCCTGAGAAGGCGCAGACGGCCGCTGAGGGCCGCCGTCGCCGGCGGCAGTAAGGCGAGCAACACTCCCGTCCCCTTGGTCAGCAGCGCAATTGCGGCGATCGCTCCAAAGGCGATGCTGTGCCGGAGTTGCGGCTCGTCGAGGTATCTGGCCCACAAGAGGCAACCGCATAGAACCAGCAACGCGACCGGTATCTCTGTCATGACCTCGCGTGTCAGAAGCCGGCTCATGGAGTTCAGAATCAGGGCGATGCCGGCCGCGAATGCCAGCCAGGCCGGCGCCCGCTTCTTAACGCCGTAGAACAGCAAGGTTCCCCAGAGCGCCGCCAGGAACGCTTGAAGGGCCATTACGGAGACCCGCGAAGGGGAGAAAACCAGGGTCCACATACCTTGGGCTGCGTAGAACAGCGGTGGCCAGTGACCCAAAGCCACCTTTGGATAGTGCTCGTAATACGTGACGGCGTAATCCATCGGTGGCCAGGGCGCTCCCGCGGCAAGGTAGTCGCGAACCATCAGGCTCGTAATAAAATGCGCTGCTTCATCCGGGGCTTCACCGAACTCGCTTGTATAGGCGCCGCCCATCCACTGTGCCGTGACGGCAAGCACAAGGAACGCCAGGAATGCCGCGGGTGTCTGGGATCGCAGTACACGTCTGAACGCGGCAACCGCCGCCGTCCCCATCCGGCTCGATCGCCGTCTCAATCCCTTATGAGCCGGTGGCGCGTAGATCGCGGTCCCCCTCACCGTCCTTCAATGCCCCCTTAGTCTGGTCAAGTGCGCCAGTATAGCCTACCTGAGACCGCAGCCGTGTGTCGGAAAACGCGCCCCCCGGGCAGCGCCGTCTGCGGCGGTGGGCAAGGCGGAGACCGCCCCACGGGGTGCGGGCGCCCCTGCCGCATTCTCCCGGCTCGCAGGCTTACCCCGCGCCGCTCTTGCTCTTCCCTAACTCCACGCCCGCCATTGCCCCCAGTTCAGCCGCTGCCGCCGAGAAATCCTCTTCGCCCCGTCCAGCCTGACTGGCGGCCGCAAACACTTGCGCCGCCAGGCTTCCAAACAGGAGCGGGATGCCCAGGGACTGCGCCGAATCCAGCGCCAGGTTCAGGTCCTTCCTCATCAAATCGAGCCGGAAACCCGCTTCGTATCGGCCTTCCAACAGGAACTCCGGCACGCGCGAGTCCATCATCGCGGAATGCCCGCTGCTCGTGCGGATCACCTCATAGAGAATCCTCGGATCCGCTCCGCATCGCGCCCCAAGCGCAAAGGCTTCCCCGATAGCGAGTAGATTGACCGCCGCCAATACCTGGTTCACCATCTTGACCACCTTGCCTTGGCCCACCGCGCCCACAAGAACGATCTTCCTCCCCATCGTCTCGAGCAGCGGCCGCAATCGCTCCAAGGTGCTCGGCTCTCCCCCGGCCATGATCGTCAATGTCCCATGGATCGCCCCGGTCACCCCGCCGCTCACCGGCGCGTCGAGAACCGCAACCCCTTCCTTGGAAAGCTCTGCTTCAACTTCCCGCACCGTGAACGCCGTCGCGGTCGTCATTTCCACCAGGGCCTTCCCCGCGGAGAACCCTTCCCGCAGCCCTCCGGGTCCAAGCGCCACTTCCCTCAGTTCCCGGTCCGCCGGCAAAATCGTGATCACCACTTCCGACCGCCGCGCGACTTCCGCTGGCGTCCTCTCCTCCTGCGCGCCCAAGCCCGCCAGTTCTTCCACGGGAGCGCGGTTCCGGTGCGCCAGCACGTGCAAGGGATGGCCTGCGGCGGCTACCCGCCTGGCCATCGGAAGCCCCATGGCGCCCAGCCCGATGAACCCGACTCTCATGCTCTTCCCCTCCTGCCGCTATTCCGAAATCAGTTCGTAGTAAACCGTCTCATCCTCGGCCCGCAAGGGAAGGACCACTGCCCCGGAGTCAGCCGTGACTTGCACCGCCCGGCGTCTCTTCCCGGTCAGGTCCAGCGACCAGGCCCTCATGGAAGCCGCCTGCCGGTTGCGAATCCGCAACGTGCCCGTGACCGCCTCCATCAGCGCCGGACCCTTGCCGGCTGTTTTCAACCGCCAGTAAGGCCCCAGACGCGACATCTGAGTTGTCTGTTCATACTCCATCCCGGTGTTCCTCGCCGGTCCCACCGCCGTTACCAGCAGACGCCGCGCCGCTGCAATCGGCTCGTTGCCGGAGATCGCCGTCACATAAACCGCCCCGAAGCGGTTCGGACTCATCAGGCGGATGTCGCTCAGGATGTGCCCTTGCGAGGAAAGAAATCCAATCACAGCCTGCGAGCGGGTCGTGTCGACATGCACCACCCCGTGCCGCGCGTCCCACGTCAATTCACCGGTGATCGAACGGGCGCGCAGCTTCTCCGGTTCCCAATGCTTGGATATGTCTTGCGCCACCGGCTTCCGCCCCTGCTCCTGGAAACGGTAACCGACTCTCCCCACCAGCGCCGCGGCCAGCGGCAACGGCTTGCGGTCCTCGGTCCATTCGAAAACAGTCGCTGGCGTGTACAACGACTCCCCAATCACCGGCGCCTCTCGCACATCCCTCCGGTGCCACATCGTGGCCGCCGCCGGGAACTGAAGAATCTGCGGCGGGTTGCCGAACAGGTCGAACGAACCGCTGCCCAGCGCCTCCCGGAAATCCGGGCTGAAATAGCCGAATTGCAGCGTTCCGTCCCAGCCCTGCATCAGGCCATAGGCGGTCATCAGCCCTGTGCCTTCGAGCGAGTATTCGTTGGGCAGGCAGGTATTCCATTCGCTGATCGTCATCGGCCGTCCCAGAATCTGTTCCCAGGCCTTCTCCGTCACCAGGTTGCCCACGCCAAGGTAGGTGATAACGTCTTGTGTCGGGTGAACCGCCTTGACCATGGGCAGGTTATGGAAATTCGCCGTCTCGATTCGCCACTTCAAGTTGCCCTCCCCTTGCGGGTGGTCCCAGTATCCGTGCCTGTCCAGATAATCGAACCGGCTCTGAGTCAGCATGTGAACGCGGGTCGGGAAGCCGTGTCCCTGCCAGTTCGTGCCCGCGATCGGAACTCTTACGCCCGCCGCGCGCAGCGCTTTCCGGCTCTCTGTCCAGAACTTGTCCTCAAGTTCGTAGTAGAAACGGAGCTGATCCTGCCCGCGGCGCAGGCGCTCCGGATTCTCCTTCAGTGCCCTTTCGGTGAAGCTTGTGTTCGCGTAGAGCGCCAGCTTCTGCCCCGGCTCGATGCCTTCCCCGTTGGCAAGCGGTGATCTCCCATCCACGCTCCAGGCCTTCACCAGGCCCGCGTTGTCCCCGTACTTGTTCCGCAGCCACTGCTGGAACTTCTCCTCCAGCTCCGCCCGGAACGGCCCGGAGATGCCCCCCCAGAACAGCGAGTCCTCGTTGAGCACTTCCACCATGGCCAGCGTGGGATCGTCCGCGTAACGCTTCTTCGTGTACGGATTCACATGGGTGAACACATCGCGCATGCGCTGATGGAGTATTGCCGCCGCCTTCTCGTTGATGAACTGGGCGTAAGAAGCCGTTCCCCCCTCCGCCATGCCGGGCAGATTGTCCCCCGGCTTGAACTGGTACACCAAGGGGTAGCTGACGTCCAGGATGATGTAAATGCCGTTCTCCCCGAGCTTGTGAATTAGGTAGTCCAGTCTGTCCCATCCCGCTTTGCTGTAATCGAACGACGTCTTGCCCGCGCGATCGTTCAGAAACTCCAATCCATGCAGCCGCGTGATGTTGATCCCCTGGCGGCGCATCCGTTGAACGGCATAATCGAGCTGCTCGCGCTGGAAGATGTTCATCTGCGCTCCGAAAAAGCTCACAGGAGTTCCGTCCTGAAACACAAACCTGTCGCCGCGAGCGGTCACAAAACCGTGCTTCCCCGTCGGAGCCTCCACCAGCCGGCTGCAATCCAGCGCATTCGGCTGGAAGTCATCCTTCACAGGTCTGGGCGCGAGCCATCGGCCGGATTCCTGCCCTGGCAGACAGACAACGATGACGAACAGCCCGCAAAGAACCATGACACCGAAGATCGAGAGTATGGGACGTGTAAGCATAATCAAACCTCCTGGCTGGGAACCGCGCTTCCGGCTCCAAGAGCGGACCCGGACTATCCCGAACCAAGAAGATTATCACCCCCGTGCCACGACCCGCCCGTCGCCCGCCCCCTTCGCCCCGCGCGCAACGAGCGAAAAACGGTGACTGGGAGCGCCGGGATAAACCGGCATGTTGTAGGGGATGAAAGAGCCCTACAGGAAAGGAGCAGGGACTCTATCCTGACCTCGAGTCTTGCGGGGTCCGTCGCGAGGCGGGCCGCGAAGCGTAGATAGAGGCAGCGGCGGGCTGGGTATTGAGCCTCGAAAACAGAGACCTGGGTGCCGACCCTGTCCTGTCTGTGGGAAGGCAACACCGGCGGGCAGCGCCAGATCGCGAGCTGCGGCCGGGCCCGGCGTGGTCGAAGACCCCACGCACGTCGCGAAACAACATGCGCGAGAACCGGGAGACCTCCAGCGCGCCTGCCGAGGAAGCAGGCCGGTTCGGGAAGGCGCAAAGCCACAATCCGAACATGCACGCGCGGGAGGAGTCGGACCGCGGCATAGTACCGATGAAATCGCCGAACAAAGGGACTCTGGTCCCGGCGGAGGTGGTGGAGGGAAGGCTGCGGCTCAAGGAGAACTGCGTGGAACCCAACACGAGCCCGACGCCGAGCGGGAAGCGAGTGTCCCAAGGGTTGCACGGAGTGCGCCGAACGGCGCGGGAACGCAAGCAGGAACGGTTCACTGCTCTGCTGCATCATGTGACGGTCGATCGGCTCCGGGAGAGCTTTCACGCGCTGAAGCGGAATGCGGCCCCGGGGGTGGATGGGGTCACGTGGCAGGAGTATGAGACCGGACTGGAAGATCGACTCGTCGATCTGCACAGCCGGGTACACCGGGGAGCGTACCGGGCGCAGCCGTCGCGAAGAGTATATATCCCGAAGGCCGACGGGCGGCAACGCCCGCTGGGCGTCGCGGCGCTGGAGGACAAGATCGTCCAGCAAGCCGTGGTGACCGTCCTCAACGAAATCTACGAGGCGGACTTCCGGGGCTTTTCTTACGGTTTTCGGCCGGGACGGGACCCGCATCAAGCGCTGGACGCGCTGAATGTGGGGATCCAACGGAAGCGGGTGAACTGGGTGCTCGATGCCGACATCAAGGGCTTTTTCGACCACATGAGTCATGAGTGGACGATGAAGTTCGTTGCGCACCGGGTGGCCGACAACCGGGTGCTGCGGCTGATCCAGAAATGGCTGAAGGCCGGAGTCTCGGAAGGCGGGGAGTGGTCGGAGACGAAGGTAGGTACACCCCAGGGAGCGGTCATCTCGCCGCTGCTGGCCAACGTGTACCTGCACTATGTTTTCGATCTGTGGGTAGAAGCCTGGCGCGAGAAAGTGGCGCGCGGCGACGTGATCGCTGTCCGCTACGCCGACGATCTCGTGGTCGGGTTCCAACACCGCGACGAAGCCGAGCGGTTCCTGAAGGAATTCCAGGAGCGGCTGGCGAAGTTCGGGTTGGAGATTCATCCGGACAAGACGCGGCTGATCGAGTTTGGTCGATACGCCGAGACGAACCGGCGGAAACGGGGTGCGGGCGCACCGGAGACCTTCGTGTTTCTGGGATTCACCCACTACTGTGGAGTGAACTCCCAAGGCTATTTCGTGGTCTGGCGACGGACGGCGGCCCAGAAGATGCGGGCTAAGCTGCATGAGTTAAAAGTGGAGCTGCGCCGGCACATGCATGAGCCGGTGGCTGTCGTCGGCGCGTGGCTGAAACGCGTGGTGGAAGGGTATTACCGTTACCAGGCAGTGCCGGGCAATCAGCCGATGCTGCGCCGTTTCCGGGATCACCTCTGCCGGCTCTGGCGGCATGTCCTGCGCCGGAGAAGCCAGAAGCGGAAGCCGGACGGGGATCGGCGGCGGCCGATCTTTGAGTTGTGGATTCCGCGCCCTCATACCCTGCACGCGTATCCGAGCGTTCGTTTCGACGCCCGTATCCAAGAGAGGAGCCGTGTGCGGTAATTCCGCTCGCACGGATCTGCGCGGGGGGCGGTCAGCGATGGCCGTCCCTACCGCGACCTCCATTATCCCAAGCCCACGGAGGGGGACTGCCTACTCTGCCTCGAGCGCAGCGAGTGGGCAGAGCGGGCTGTCCCCCCACCGAACACCCCGAACCAGACGCCGCCACGCTCCTGACGCGTGGATAATGGTGCCTGTCACCGTTTTTCCCTTGTCACCGTTTTTCCCTTACTTATCGCTGTCTTTCGTTCACCGGGCTCCCGAGCGCAGCGAATGGGCAGAGCGGGCTGTCCCCCCCACCCCGCGAAAGCGGCCACAGCCTTTGCTCGTTGCGCCCCTTCGCAAGCCACGGCGGTTTCCGATGGTATAAACTCGTTGGGTTCAGCCTTCCGTAAGGAAGCGGATACGCATATCTCCGAGGTGATCTGATGAAGCGCCGCCCGGTCTTGTCCTTGTTGTTGGTTCTGTCCTTCTGCCTGCCGCTGGCCTTCAGCCAGCAAGCCGGCGATCTGCGCTGGGTTACTACCTGGGCTACGGCGCAGTTGCTGGTCCGCCCCGCCGCGCCCGCCGCGCCTCAGTCCGCCAGAAAATCGCCGGGGGCCAGCGGCTTTCGCAACCAGACCCTTCGCATGGTTCTCAGAACGAGTGTTGGCGGGGAGCGAATCCGGATTCGTCTGGCCAACGCCTTCGGCGGCTCCCCGGTGATCCTCGGTGGCGCCCGTGTGGCGCTTCGCGCTCAAGGTTCGCAGATCGTGCCCGGCTCGGACCGCCCGCTGACGTTCAATGGCAATCCCGGTTGTACCTTGGGGCCAGGGGTAGTACTGCTAAGCGATCCGGTGGCTCTCAAGGTCCCGCCGCTGACCCATCTCACGGTAAGTCTGTTCTTCCCCGAAGAAACCGGCCCCCCAACGGTGCATGCGACCGGCTTGCACACTACGTACATCTCCAAGGAGGGTGATTTCACCGCCGCCGACCCGTTCCCCGAGGAATCCACTACTCTGTCCTATTACTGGCTGGCAGGGGTTGAGGTCGCGGCTTCCCCCGACACCTCCCTGGTCGTAGCTCTCGGCGACTCCATCACGGACGGGGCGGTTTCGACCCCCAACACGGACCGAACCTGGCCCGCCCTGCTCGCGGCGCGTCTCGCTTCGACGAAACAGACCTCGCGGATCGCGGTCGCCAACCTCGGCATCGGCGGTAACCGCGTGCTGCGCGACGGCACAGGCGCCAGCGCTCTGGCCCGCCTCGACCGGGACGTTCTTAGCCAGCCCGGGGTCCGGTGGCTGATGTTCCTGGAAGGGATCAACGACATCGGGGCGGGCGCGCGAAGCCCCGCGCAGGCAGTTACGGCCGAGGAACTGATCGCCGGCCACAAGCAGATCATCGAGCGGGCGCGCGCCATGGGCATCAAAGTGATCGGCTGCACCCTGACTCCCTATGAGGGGGCCGGCTACTACAGCGAGCAGGGGGAGGCCGTGCGGCAGGCTCTGAATCAATGGATCCGCACCAGCGGGGCCTATGACGCGGTGGTGGACTTTGACGCCGCCACCCGTGATCCTCAAAATCCGCGCCGTTTCCGGGCCGACTACGACCCGGGCGACCACCTGCACCCCAACGACAAGGGTTATCAGGCGATGGCCGACGCCGTGGACCTGAAGATCTTCACGGCCGCGCCCCCGGCGCCTCCGCGCAAACGCTGAATCACTCGCGCTTGTCAAATCCTGCGAGCCGGCTGGATCTGATCGTCGTCCCCCCCCGAAAAACGGTGACTGGCTCCATTATCCCAAGCCCACGGAGGGGGACTGCCTACTCTGCCTCAAGCGCAAGGGGGACTGCCTACTCTGCCTCGAGCGCAAGGGGGACTGCCTACTCTGCCTCGAGCGCAAGGGGGACTGCCTACTCT
>Ga0101944_10003217_pt1 | contig 23529 bp, 24 predicted proteins | sample DewCreD2012metaG_FD_75245 | JGI IMG/M metagenome (GOLD analysis project Ga0101944, IMG submission 75245) | Hot spring sediment bacterial and archeal communities from British Columbia, Canada, to study Microbial Dark Matter (Phase II) - Dewar... ... | reverse complement strand
ACCTGATAATAAGTTGCTGAACAACAGTAAGTATACTAAAAATATAACCCTCATTAAATGATATTTATAGAGAAACAAGCTTTTCATCAAACTGAAAGCTTATTCCTTTAAATTTTTATATAAAAAGTCAATAGAACTCCAGTTAGTTATTCTTCACAAAAGGTTGGATAACATTGCGAAGAAGGCGTTGCCCAACGACACTCTACCAGGTCTATCTCTTCTCCATGACAAATACAATGACTTACAAAATATGGCAATTTGTAAGTGTAAGGAACATCTAATGTACATTGCCAGACTTTTGTACTCATTGCTTTTCTCACTGATAATGTTGAAAGTATCAATGCAGAGAATGCAAAAACCAAAATAAGAAATTTAACAGACGTTTTCATAATAACACAGTTTTAATTATTACTAAAAAGAATATGAAAATTAATCAACATACATTTTAACTTAATTCTTTTCTTTTTTAAAGTTTAAAAATACAACCTTCACATAGAAGGAATTTTCCGGAATTTTAAGGAATAATAAAGAATTTTCAGGAAAAATACGAAAAAATCTGGAAACACATTATGAAATTTATAAAGACAGGGGGTTATCTTTTCCTGTAAACCTCCGTAAGTTATTAGTTTCTTCCGGCAATCCCGGCGCAGAATATATCTTCTCCTGTTCTTTCGGGGTTATTATATGCCTTTTTATGAATATACCATGTTCCGTCAGTAATTTTGAGAATGTTTTCAGACATACACCATATTCCTCAGCCATCCTGGCTTTTGTTTTACACCCGCTTTGGTTGAATTGTTTCATTGCAGCAAACAGGAAATAATACTTATTCTACAACATTGACATCTGACAGGCAAGATATTATAAGTTTTTCAAAAAAAAAAAATAATTTGAAAGAATTTTATCAACAGTGGAATAAAATTGCAGGTCTGCCCGGTCGCACAGTCGCGAAGAGCGAAGGGTGAAAATTTGAGAATTTGAAAATTTGAAAATGAATCCCTGAAAAGACAGCGAAGCGTAAAGACAGCGAAGCGTAAAGACAGCGTAGCGTCAAGACAGCGTAGCGTCAAGACAGCCCTAAGGGCGTAAAGACCCGCTTTCAGCAGCATGCTTGTCCGACGAAGCGTAAGCGAAGGGCGGAGGGCATGAAGCGGAGGGCGAAGAGCGAAGAGCGAAAAGCAGAGGGCATGGAGTGTTCTGCGTTTCGCGTGAATCGTTCCGCTTGTATCTGCGGAAATGATCTGCGTTAATCCGCGATTGAAAATCCGAGTTTATCCGCATGCCATTAAATTGGCATGGAACCCATAGGAAAAGGAGGGACTCAGCAGTTGTGAGACATGGCAGCTTTCTCAGCTACTTTTCAGTAAAAACTTCAACTAAATATAACGTGAAAATTCAGGGCATTTTAAATCAAAACAGATAAGAACCTCCAGAAATGGGAAACGGGGCATATAAACGATGGCGGTCTGACCATGTAGTAAATGATTAATTGATTTTGTATTTCAGGTAACGAAATAGAAAAGGAAGCAATGCAGACTGGCTGAAGAGAAAAACCGGGCTCTTTTTTTAAAGTTAGTTACTACTTCACAATCATTAAAACAGGATTTGAAGTCGCGGTCAACTGATTTCTAAGATTAACAAATTTCCCCCGGTTCCAGGGGTTTTTAAATCCTGACTCTCTTTCAAGTTTTGAATTTATAAATTCAAGAAGTTTATAGCCTTCAATCCACGAAACCAGAATAGTATCGCTAAAAACTTTCTCCGGCCAAAAAGAAGGCCCTTCATCCAGATCGTTAATAAAACAGTTATCTTTAATGAAAACGGTTTCAAATGTCTCTTTATTAAAAATACCATTCCGGAAAGATGCTGATAATCCAGCTGTCACAACGAAAAAAATATACTTATTATTCTCTGAAACATTGTTTAACCATAAATATTTATTCAATATTTCTCTTTTCCCGGGAGGCGGGAGAGACATGTCATAAGCCATTTTAACTTTCCCGAAATTGAAAATCGCGTAAGGCACAGAATAACTATCCTTCCGGCTGAAAAGTGTATCGGAACCATATTCAATAAAATTTACTCCTCCTTTGTAAATATACAAAGGCATTTGCCTGATTAACATTCCCGGGGTTTTAGTCCTTTTATAATTGTTCGGAATCATTTCTTTGACACTACCATTCAGATCGGTTATATACCAGCTATATCTTCTTTCAATTGTATCCAATGGCAAATTAAACTGGTATAACATAAACAGATTGGAATCAGGCATAACAAAATGACTTGAAGATCGAGGCACAATAACTTGCCTGATGAATTCTCCCTTATAATTATAAACAAGTATCTCTCCGGCATCAAGAGCATATATTTCTCTGCTTTTATTATTCACCCAAAAATCATTCAAATATCTGTATTCTCCAGGGCCCCTTCCCTGGGAACCAATATATCTTATATACTTTCCCTCTCTGTCAAAAAGCAAAAGTGACTTATAATTACTGATGAATATAAATGAATCGGACAAAACTATCTGGTCAATATTTTTAATTAAACTGCCAGTGACCGTCTCAAGAACAACATATTCAATACTTTTCCCTGTTTCGCTCAGAGATCCTGATTTCCCTTTTCTGAGATTTTTTTCTATATCAATTTTATAAGGAAGATTATTTTTCTGAACAGATTTATCTGATTTTTTTCCGGAATAATGTTTTTTGCATGAAATAGAAAAAATAAATAAAACTGTCAATATGATTATGCCTGCCTTATTCATTTAAAGATAAATTCACTTTTATAAAACCATTTACTCTTTTAATAATTTTAAAGGGACCTTCGCAACTATCATTATGTTTAAATTGTTAACGGTGAATGTAATAGATCCCTTCAAATAAAAAAATGTAATTTCAGGCACATGAACAATAATTATCAGGATGAAAATGTTCATCAAGCCATGCATCAAATTCCTGCTGATTCTGGAAATACCCTCCACCCCACCAATAGTCAGCATTATAAAAATCACACCAACCATAACTTCCCCTGATTATTATCAGTTCCTCATTTTTTATTATCCTTTCCGGATTTATTTTTAATTTCCCCAATGTTTTCATAATTAATAAGTTTAAAGTTAATAATTTTTTTATCCCCCCTGATCTATCATTTCACAGGGCAACACATTAAAGTGTCAATATTTTTTATTACCTTTATCTCATTATACCTCCTTTCTGTTTATGGAAAGGTTCGGCAGGGGCTGGTGGCTCAGAGCACAGGGCACAGGGCACAGGGAAAAACCCCTGCCTTTGTTTTTTATTCCTTCCTCAACTATAAATTTCAGAAGAATTATTTAAATGATCACAAAAAATTTCCTGAAAAAAGCGGAAAAAAGGGGGAAAAATCGGAAAAAAACGACCAAAATGGAACCTCCCGAAGCAAAACCCGGATTTTGGCCGCGTATTTTAAGCATGGGGCATGGGGCATGGAGCATGGGGCATGGGGCGAAGAGCAAAGGGCGAAGGTAACCGGTTGCCGCACGCCGCATGCCGCTAGCCGGAATAACTGCGAAGCAGTGAAATATTTATAGAAAACAAGATGCCATCCATGTTGTGGCGCCGGAGCGGAATGAAAAATAATTACCCGAAAGCCAAAACCCGGCGCAATTGGTAAAGAAATTTTAAAGCAAGTGACATCGTCGCACAGTCGCATGGTCGCCAGGTCGCATGGTCGCAAAAAGCGGTGGGCGATGAGTGAAGGGCTTCACCTTATCCAGGTCAGGTTTTGCAACATACTTTTTAAATTCTTAATACTTTCTGAAGCAGTTTTCCATACGATATCAATATCCACATCAATGTAGTCATGAATAAGTATGTCTCTCATTCCTGCCATATCAGACCATGGGACCTGAGGATTTATGTTTCGTAGCTCCTTTGATACTCTTTTAGTTGCCTCGCCAATTATTTCCAACTGCCTTACAACCGCATCCTGAGTCATGAAATCATCTGAGAAGTCCTGATGACTTTTCCCGATCAGGTAGGTTTCAATTCTGTCTATGCTCTTGAGAATATGCTCAATATAGATTCTGTCATCTTCATTCGAAAATGACTTTCAGATCTTTATAAATATAATTTTTCAATCTCTCATTTTTCAATGAAGATTCAGTTACGAGATCAACCTCTCTGCCCAGTATCTGTGATAGTTCTCTGTGTATTTTTACAAGTTCAAGCAGGGAAATTGTTTTCCGGAACTTAACCAGAATATCTATATCACTTGTGGCAGTCTGTTCTCTTCGGGCAAAAGAACCAAAAATCCCTATACGCTCAGGACTATATGGCTTGAGATAATTGATGATATTGATATTTATTGCATTCTGATCCATACAAATACAAATATAATGCATTTTATTTTATATGTGAGAAATCCTTCAGTCTGATGCATATTGTTTCTTCTTACAAGGCAGAATTTTTTGGGGCCAAACCATTCTTGCGCCGGAGCGGAATGAAAAAAAATTACCCGAAGAGGCTGACCACGGTGCCGAGCGATATATCTCCCATAAACACCAGCGCCATCGGCCGCTGAAGCTCCGAACCCATCCCCCCCGTAACAAGCATCGGGAAGATCGAAATAAGCGCCACAAAGGCAACCATAATTATCCATATTCTGTTTACAGATAATCCTCAAAAATCATAAAAACTGAAAACACCTAATCCGGAAAATTTGAACGCTCATGCACAAAATTGAATCATTCATGCTAAAAAATCAACATTTCGTGCTTTTTAATGAAAAAGTGTCTTGACATAAATAAAATTAAACAATAATTTTAATCCATTAAAAACCATTGTTGTTTAACTTAAATTAATGTTTGAGTATGAAACCAATTTATTTTTTAAGTAACCTGATGAAAAGAAGAATTATTCTTGCTTTAGTAATGCTTTTTTTGATCAACTTATCATTTTTCCCGTTACAAAAAGAAAAAAATGATGTTATGCAAAATGTCTATGCATTACTGACAACGGAAAAGAAACTTGGCATGGCATGCACTATGGGCTGCCAGCAGGTCGAATATTTTTACGTATGTGTAATGTGCGGTATAAACCCTACTGCTCCCTGTACCATTGAGTTTTTTGACCAGGGTATTGGAGATAATAGTACCTGTGGAGGATCAGAAGAATAATATTTATTGTTAATATTATATTTAATTGAGCTTATAAATTTTAATTAGTTTTATATCAGCTCCTATTATGGATTTTATGTTAAAAAGGATCTTTTATCTGACTGTTTTTCTCTTGTTATATTTATTCCCTTCATGTAATCATACTAAAGATTGCAAGACATATTTTTCAAAGTTCCCCCTGAACTTCAATCTTGAAGGATCGCTTTATAAATTAAAAATTCCAATTACAGGATGTTTAATGTACAATGCCGATTCTCTGTTAATTCTTTCTTCAATCCGTGGTTCAGACCAACAGATACATATCTATAATTTAAAATCGTTTGATTTTATAGCCTCCAACGGTTATTTAGGCAGGGGCCCCGGAGAAATTTCAACTGTCGCATTTACCTGCTTCAAAAATAACTGCCTTTATTATGAAGATGCCGCAAAACACCAGCTATTGGTTTTCGAGATTGACAGCATTATAAAGAATCCCAATTACAGACCACAAAAAGTAATTGAAATGCCGGAAGTTGCTGTCCTCCTTTTTTTTGATTATTATTCTGATTCTCTGTTCTCATTTATTTCTAACAAGGAAAAAACACTAATCTCATTCTTTAAAATTAACGGTCAAATTGTTGATTCATTGGACATAACAGATAATGTCTCCCCTTACCCCACTGAAGAATTAAGCTTTGAATCCAGAAATTATATGGCCTCCTTTCTGTACACAATTAACGACTCCCTCAAAAGGATTGCCGTTTCATATTCAACATCCGATGTGATATGTTTACTCGATTTGGATGGAAATTGTATAAAACAACTATACGGCCCAGGAAATACAATTCAGGTACCCGACTATAAAAATACAAAACAAATAATGACAAATACCCTGATTAAATCAGACAATGATTTTATCTATTGTCTCTATAGAAACAAGCCTTTAATTGATGAAAAAACCAACCTGCCGGTTTATGCCAATAAAATAAACGTCTATAACTGGTCCGGAAATCCGGTTGCCCAGCTAAATTTCAATCACCCTGTTCAAAGTTTTACTGTCGACAGAATAAATAATAAAATTATTACCTATGCTCCTGATATGGATTCATTTATGGCATATAATTATCCAATTGAAATAAAAAAATTCAAATGAGATATTTTCTGTTTCTATTATGTTGTATGTTAATATATTTATGTAATTCCTGCCAATCCACAAAAAGTAAACGGGAAATAATACACATTGTAAAAAATTTGTTTAATAAAGAAATTATAATGCCTGATTCTATCTTTGTTATTAAAGATGGCACTCCGGTATTATTGGGAAACAATCCGTTATATTGTAAAAAATTTAAAATTCTGACGTTAATACCTGCAGATTGCGAAAAATGTATTTACGGTGCAAAAAGTTGGTGTGCATTTTTAGATACTATAAACAAAATATCATCTATTGATTTTATCCCCGTTTTTATAACATCAAACCCCGGGTATTTTATTGAATATTATATTCCCAGACTTCCGAAATGTATTAATCCTTATCTTGATATCTTAAATAAATTTATCTTCTTATACAACTTTCCTTCCGACTGGAACTTAAGAACTTTTCTTCTTGATGAAAATAATAAAATTCTTTTGATCGGAAATCCTATATATAATCAGAAAATTAAAAACCTTTATTATATAAAGATTAAAGAAAATGGCTAAGTATTTAATTTATATAACTTTATTTTTCGCTCTCTGCATAAAAAATGAAGCACAATGCAATATGAGCTATTTAAAATCCAGGATTACGGACAGGATTGTTTTGGATAATCTTAATAACAAAGACACAAGTTTTTATCTATTTCATATCAGTACAGGAATGAATGTAAAAAAATGGAGAGGAGACCAGTTCAACGACACAGTATTATTTAAATTCAGGAAAGACTGTTACCTGAGGTTTTATTTGATTGCCAAAGGTTTGGAACCAGGCCAATCATGCCTGAAGCTGATTACTAATTCAGGGAAGATTAATACAGAACCCCGGCTTGTTGTTAAAGAAATCCTGAATTCAGGCAAAGATGAGGAAATATCAGTATTTGAATACTACCTGAAAGAAACCGAAGACATGTTACTTGTTCTTAATCAAAACACAAACAGTAAAGGTTGTTCTTTTGCCGCTGCAATTCAATTCAGGAGATTATGATTTTAACGGAAATGGTCAGTCAATAAAACTATCCAAAATCTTTCAAAGTTTCAGGTAATTCTTACAGCAGAATCATATTTAATAGTTATAATATACAGATATTTTCTCTTAATCTGAACTGACTTTTTTTTGTAGCCCATAAAACTTATTCCCGATGGAATAAATTATGAAATTGTATTTTTCCGTTTTCCTGTAAATAAACCAGTAAACCAGGGGTATAAAAAAGAGGCTGACCACGGTGCCGGGCGACATGCCGCCCATAAGCGCCAGCGCCATCGGCCGCTGAAGCTCCGACCCCATACCCCCCGCAACAAGCATCGGGAAGGTCGAAACAAGCGCCGCAATGGCAACCATAATTATCGGCTTCAGACGCCTTCAACCTGCCAGATAAATTGCTTCAACAAACCCGCCTCTGACCTGAATTAATATTACCAAGCAGGACTAATTGTTTATTGATTGAAGTTAACCTGAAAGCGGGTAATTTCTTAAAAAATCTTCTGAGAACTCCGGTTTAATTACAATTTTGAATATATTTGTATTGATTGTATGCATCTCGTGAAGGAAGGGAAAAATCATTTAAGCAATCTGTAGTTTTTATGAACGATACCCCGAATATGGCATTCAAACCTGTTGTGCTAAAAACACCAAAAGGTTATGCTTTCTTTGATTATGATGAAATTGTTATGTTCAAAGCGGACGGTCGTTTTTCATTACTTTACACTTCATATCCTACCCCCCCCCCAAAGAATCTGTCATAATATCTCCTTTATTGAAAAAAAATATTGCAAAGGTATTCTTTACAGATGTCACCGAGAAATTATAATTAATCTGAGGCATATTGATGTACTCGTAACAAAGTCCCGGGAAGTAGTTCTCATAAACAATCTTACGGCAAAGGCTTCAGTAAGGCACTTCAGATTTTTAAAGATGCTACCGGAGAATTAAACAGAAAAGGCTATTTATGAATAGGCCGGCAAAAAATAAAAAGCATGGAAGAAACGCTTAATAATATTTCCCGGAAAGCACCATAGATGGAAAATGATCAATGGTAACTTGTTTAAAAATTTATTCAGAAAGTTTTTTAATGCACATTTTTCTTTTGCGGTGTCATCCCTTTATGCATTCTTCTCTAATGTAGATTTGCAATTTTATCAAACCTTCCTCTTAAACCAGTTATTTTAATTTAACCATTAAATACTATTAAACCCCAGAGCAAGCTCTGGACACAAATTTCCGGGGCAAACCCCGGGGAATTAAACCAAAACTTCTCGTCCGCCGAAGCGGAACGCGAAGGTGGATTAAAGGCTTATCCAATTTCAGATTACAGATAATCCTCGAAAATCATAAAACTGAAAACACCTAATCCGGAAAATTTGAACGCTCATGCACAAAATTGAATCATTCATGCTAAAAAATCAACATTTCGTGCTTTTTAATGAAAAAGCCACTTGACATAAAAAAAATTAAACAATAATTTTAATCCATTAAAAAACATTGTTGTTTAATTTAATTAATGTATGAGTATGGGTAAAGGGTTTACTGCCTTCTACATGCTGTCCGCCCTGTTGCCAGGACGCATAGTCGCAGAGGGCATGTAGTACGGAGCATGTGGTAGAGGACAGAGAGCCTTCAGGAAGAATTTATACATAAATATCAAATGATGATTTATTGCACAAAATATGATCCAATGAAAAAAACTTTGAATTCTAAGCTGAAGTGTCTTTAGGAGCTGACAATAACACTAAAATGATTATCCTATTTAAATCCTTAATAATGAAAAGAAAAAAGATAGTTAAAATATCCTTTGGGCTTCTGATTACTATCTCCGTAATTTCAAATTGCAGGAATGAATCAAAATCAGAACAAATAATTGCACAGGAACCTCTTACTCTGAAGGGGCAAAAAATGGAGCTGACTGAAACTTTTTCTCCGATAGATCTCGAACTTGTTGACAGTATGCTGATAATTCTTTGCGAGGGAGATGAAAATAAATTCCATGTTTATAATAAAAACACTTTAGAACTTATAGGAAAATTCGGCAGGGATGGAAGGGGGCCTTTCGAATTCAGGAGCCCTAAATTTTTATCGCGAAAGTTTAAAATTGGAGATAGTACATATATGGCAATTTACGATGCAACATTAAAACGCATTTATTACATCAATATTCTAAGTGCTACAAATAACGGGCAAAATCACACTATTTCAATTAACGCCAGAGGAAGAAAGCTTTCACAATTATCATTGGTTCATTCGGCTGTTTTATCAGGGGACAGTTTAATAATTGGTTATTCATCCGATACATATATTGAAGGAAGGTTTTTTTGTTATGACATTGTCAATGATAAATTAACGTGGAAGCCTTTTTACCCGCAGCCGGAAAAACCGCCTCATAAATTGCTAAGAAACCAAATTTATTTTAGCTATCTTGCACTTAGACCTGATGGTAAATATATAGCTGCGGCTGCAAAATATTTTGAGAGGTTAGACATACTTGATAAAACCGGTAAATTAATACGTCCTGTTATTTTTGATAATAACGATATTCAAGATTTTTCTGATCCTGCCAGTTCACCACCCAGAGGAGCTCATCAGTATTTTACTTCAGTGTCTGTATCAGAGAATTTTATTTACGCACTTAATATTGATTTTGTGTTTGGCCCACGAGTAAAAACAGATACTGTTACATTAATAAAAGTTGCATGGGATGATACATTGAAAAAGCCTGAAATATTTAAAATGACACCAGGCGCTTCCAAAATTGAAGTTGATGAAGAGAACAGGAGAATTATCGGCTTAATACCATTTGTATCTGCTCTTTATATTTATTCTATGGATAAATTAGAAAAATTATAATGATCTATAAATAAGAAAGGAGGTGTCTCAAAAAGGGAAACCAATAAAATTAAAAACTGAAAACAAATTCAATGGAATTTGTTCATGTCTAATTGCATTGTGTAATTTTTTAAACTAATTACTATGAAAACAAGAAAAATCATTCTGCTTTTTTCAACTATTTGTGCTGTAATGTTAATAAACATTAGCATTACACAAAACGGCGTACATACGTTGAATATCAAAATTGGATCATTGAAAGAAGCTCAGGCCAATTATCCAAAAAAAGAAGTTCAATCATATAACATCTGGTACCTTATACCGGGAGGCCAGGATCCAGAGGAAAAGTATTTTGGTTGGCCACAATGTTATAAAAGACTTGGCTGGTTCGAGGATCCTGTTAATTGTTCTCAACCTCAGGATTAGTGCATTTATTAAAGCTGAGGTTGCCTCGGTACGGAGTTTACTTTTAATACAAAGGTTCTAAAAGATTGATAATTTGGATCTTCGTATTTTATACTCATTATTTTAAAATCATATCCTTATTGATTAAAGAATAAATTTTGGGACAATCTCAGCTTTTATTTAATACGTATTTATATAATGTCCAGGAAACTTTTAATTTCATTTACCATATTCATGATTCTTGTTTCAATAATCTTAACCATAAAAAAGAATCGGGAAATTCGGGAAGCATTGTACTTAATAGAAAAGAGTGAAACTCTTATCAGGAATATGGTAGAAAAAACACTTAAAGTCAAAGATTTATATTTACAAAATATTTTCTTAAGAAATCTGACAATTAGAGGTACTTTTCGGGGTCTCAATAATTCTGAAGTTTCGCCCAGTGAAGCCATTTTACCTGGTCAGACTGTGTCTATTTTTATAAGTGATAGTGCCTGCCTTGATTGTATGAGGGAATATATTTCATTGCTGTTTAAGTATTTTTATAAGGAAGCTGTCATCATCAGATTAGGCCCCTTAACTGATAATCAGGAATTTCTTGAGTATAAAATATGGGGATTAACCGGATTTTCAAAACTAGAAGAAATTATAAAACCTAAAATGCCATTAATTGCATTTGTAAATAAAAATAATATTCTCGAATATACCTTTATACCAGTAGATTCTGATTTGGACCTTTTTGAAAGGTACTTGAAAGAACTTCAGAATATATTACGTTATCAACTACAGTTAAAAAGTAATTGATTAAACAATGACAGACTTTTCAAACTGGAGTAATATGAAACAAAGCAAATTTATTAAAAAATGGATTGTTCCGTTCATTGCCTTTGCTTCACTGACTGTTTTTTTTCGCGTATTTATACTCGACATATACAAAATAAACTCTTCGTCAATGGAACCTACATTAATGGCCGGCGATATAATTATAGTAGGTAAACTATGTTACGGTGCTAGAATTATAAAAATTTTTAAGCTTCTTAAACAAGGTAAAATTGACTATTATAGATTGCCTGGTTTTTCTACAATTAAAAGAGGAGATATCTTTGTGTTTGATTATCATAATATTAATTATTCTGGTGATGATATTCCGGATAATTACAGAAGCATCTTTGTAAAACGTTGTTTTACCACTCCGGGCAATTTTACGGTTATTAAAAAGTACGATGATAAAAAAGAATTAAATATCTCAAATCTGCCAGGTTTATTTCCTCAATTTTATCAAAATATCTGGTCAATAAGCGATTATGGCCCGCTCTATGTTCCTGCGCGAGGAGATTCTATAAGACTAAACAATATTAACATTCAAATTTATAAAAACACTATTTTAAATGAAGAACAAGATTTCCAGTTTAACCATGGTGGCGATGAAGCAGATGAGAAATCTATTCCTTTCTACAAATTTAAGTATGACTATTATTTTGCTTTGGGTGACAATTTTTACAATTCAATTGATTCAAGACATAATGGTTTTGTGTGCGAAAAAGATATACTTGGGAAAGTAATATTGATACTTTTTTCAATCGATAATCATAAAAAAGGTTTTAAAAAAATAAGGCTAAACAGAGTTGTACATATTTTTCGGGAGAGTAAAGGATTTTGTGTAAATGAAAGGCAGGTGCATTAGGGATCCCAATCGGTTTGGAACCGGAAATCGAGCTCAAAAACCGGTTGGTTAGAATGTGTTGAATCTCTTCTGAAAGCAGAGATTAACAAACATCAAGGTTATTCCAAGTACGATCCTTACGGTAAAAACAGTTGGAACAGAGGCTGACCACGGTGCCGAGCGACATACCTCCCATAAGCGCCAGCGCCATCGGCCGCTGAAGCTCCGAACCCATAACCCCCGCAATAAGCATCGGGAAGGTCGAAACAAGCGCCGCAATTGCAACCATAATTATCCGTTTCCAGTTTACAGATAATCCTCGAAAACCATAAAAACTGAAAACACTTAATCCGGAAAATTTGTACGCTCATGCACAAAATTGAATCATTCATGCTAAAAAATCAACATTTCGTGCTTTTTTAATGAAAAAGTGTCTTGACATAAATAAAATTAAACAATAATTTTAATCCATTAAAAACCATTGTTGTTTAACTTAAGTAATGTTTAAGTATGAAACCAATTTATTTTTTAAGTAACTTATTAAAAAGAAAAAGCTTTCTTGCTTTGGGAGTAATTATTTTCACCAGCCTTCTCTGGATGAAAAATGCTACTGGTAAATATCCCTGCGACTGGGGTTATAGAGAAATAGAAAATTGCGTCTGGCCATGGACATGTAAATCATCCAAATATTGTGATTGCACTGCTTTTGATAATATGAAAGAAAACGGTAATAATATAAAATGTGAAACAGGAGGTCCGGAATAATTTCTGAACAATAAACCTTAAAGAGAAGAGAGGACAAATCTCTTGATTTGCCCTCTCTTTAACATACTATTATTAATGATTTTAATGAAATTTTAATTCAATAAGCAATAATCTTTTTATTAATTTTAATTTTAGATATATTATTAATAGGAATTTCCTTATAAAAAAAATAAACAATGGGTAAAATAAGTTCATTTCTTTTATTTATAAGTATTATTTGCTCCTGCAACCATAAAACAGAAGAAAAAATTTTCCCCGAAAAATACAATTTAAAGGGAGAAAATATAGGACCAAAAAATTTTTTCCTGCGTCCTGTCAGATGTATTATTGATTCATCTTTTATTTTAGTTCTTGACTCAAAAACTGACTGCTTTTTTCATATCTATACACTTGATTTTAAGCTGTTAAAATCTCTTGTGAATCAGGGACGTGGCCCTGAAGAAATTATTTCACCCCATATTTCCCAGCAAGATTTCATCCATAACAGAAGAATAGTATATTATGATCCTTATCAAAATATTATAGGAGAACTCTATTTTTCGGATATTGATTCTTTTAAAATAAGTCAGCACATTAAAAGAAAAGTACCTGACAACATAATAAATATTCAAAACATACTCTTTACCGGAAACGATAAATTTGTAGCCCGGGGCTGTGGAAATGCCGGGAAAATGTGCTTCTTCAATCTGAAAGATTTCACTTATAAATTTACTGACTTTTTACCTGATGTCAAATATGAAAAATCAAAGGCCGACTTTTTTGATATGTTTAATGGTGAACTGGCATTCAACAGCTTACGAAATAGTGTTGTTTGCAGCAACAGATACTTTAATCAGTTAGAGCTATATACAGTTGACGGAGAATTAATAAAGGAAATTAGAGCCGGTAAATTGCAGAATCCTTTTCAGGAGAACTATTTATATTGTTACAATGCCGTGTATTCAACAACTGATTATATTTTCGCCAGTTACTTAGGTGTCAATATGAAAGATCTGACACCTGCCCGGATGAAAAATAAATGTTCCATCATACAGGTTTTCGACTGGGAGGGAAACCCGATAATGGAGTTAAATCTTGACAGGCTAACCGGCTATTTTGCAGTTGATAACAACCTTGAATTTATTATTTGTATAGATGAGACAAATCATGACCAGCCTTTAGTTCGTTATGAAATAAAAGGTTTGCTAAAACAGCACAATAATTGATTAGAATTCTATTTAATAATCTATGGATAATAGAAAAACCATCCTTTTTATCATTTTTATCATTCTTGTTTTCTGCCTGATCGGGTTTTATCTTAACACTAAATTGAGAAAAAATAAATATTACAATGCATATGAATTAGCGTTGCAGCAAAATATAAGGGCAACAAGGCTCAAAGAAAATTTAATGATAAATTCAAAAGTTGAATTTCTAAAGAATGAATTTAATAATCAAATACCTTCTAATCAGAATTTTCTTCTGTTTATTTACAATAAATATGATTGTGACATCTGCATAAAAAAACTTTTTGAAATCATTGAATATTTTAAAAATAGTTTTTCAGATGATATTTTTATAATAGAAATAAAAGAAGATTCTATAAAAAATTCACATAATAAAGATGTAAAGTTTGATGCTTATTATAATACCTTATCCTGCGACAGAAAAATCTTTCAGGAAAAATTTAGTAACATTTTCACACCTGCTATCTTATTAATAGATACAGCTTTTATAATCAGAGACGCAGCAATAATTATCTCAGGAATTGATTATTCAGAAAGACTGAATTATATTATTAAAGAATTAAGATAATTAATTCTCATGAACATGCAAAAAAATAACGAAATCAGAATAACTGAACCTTAAATAGGCAAATAATTCAAAAAATGTATGATGGGATAAAACATCCGGGCATCATAAAGGTTTAATTTTCGTAGCATCCCAGCTCAACCATAAAATATAAGACGCAGTGGAGCGAAAGGTTTTATAAAAGAATCACCTCAACTTCCTTGCTTTTCTCAACCGCCGAAACGTACACTGTATTTTTAAACATAAATTAAAAGATTTTAATTCCCCATTTAACATATTAATATTACATATGATTCCCTATAAAAAGTCAAGTCTTTCAGGACGATACAGAGCATGGGGTGGAGAGCAAAGGGCTTAGGTTGTTCCGCGTTAATCCGCTCCAGAAGATCCGCGTTTATCCGCGTGCCATTAAAGGGCATGGGGCATAGGGCATGGAGCAAAGGGCGAAGAGCGAAGGGCGAAGGGCGAAGAGCGAAGGGCATGGGGAGATGAGAGGTGAGAGATGAGAGGTGAGAGATGAGAGGTGAGAGGTGAGAGGTGAGTAGATAGCGAGGGGGCGTCAGGGGTTAAGTTTATTTTTCCGTTTTCCTGTAAATATACCAGTAAGCAAGGGGTATAAAAAAGAGGCTGACCACGGTGCCGAGCGACATGCCTCCCATAAGCGCCAGCGCCATCGGCCGCTGAAGCTCCGAACCCATACCCCCCGCAACAAGCATCGGGAAGGTCGAAACAAGCGCCGCAATGGCTACCATAATTATCGGCTTCAGACGCCTTGAACCTCCCGTGTATATTGCCTCAACCAACCCGGCTCCACCCCTCCTCAGATTATTAATGGTGTCAACTTTCAGTATCGAGTCGTTAATTATCACCCCCGACATTACTATCAGCCCGATCATAGTGATAATATTAATTGTCCCGCCCGTGACCTTCACAAGCAACAAGGCACCGGCAATGTCAATCGGAAGCTCAAGCATCACAATAAGCGGCTGCGTGAGCGATTCAAACTGCGCCGCAAGTATAAAATATAAAAGGAGTACCGATACAATCAGTATGACGGCAAGCTCTCTGAAAAGCCTCTGCCCCTCAAGTAAGCCGCCGGTGAACTGCACATCCAGCGTTGGATCCTCAGTAATTACCGACCTGATTTCCGACATAAGCCTGCCCGGAGTATTGGTGCTTACCATTATGTTCACCGGCACATACTCGCCATGCATACCGCCGGTAATGGACTTATAATCATAAACCCTCCTCACCTCAAGCAGTTCCTTCAGCGGAACCATAACCCCGTTGCGGGTCTGTACAAATTCCGACGACACTATCTCACTCACCAGCATCTCTTTACCAGACAGTACAATAGGCAGTATCTCCCCGGAAGTTCTTAATTCACCTATGTTATTCCTGTTCAGAGCGGTGCGGAGTGTAGCATAAACCACATTGGGGTCGGCCCCATAAAGCATCAGCCTCCCGGGATCGAGCCGCAGGAGTATTTTATCCTCAAAAGGCGGAACAGAAATTTCAGTCCCCGGCAATGCCGACCTGAGCCTGCTGATTGTTTCGGTGAGTTTATCAGGTGAAGGAATTCTCTTTTCCTTAAACAGACTTAATTCAGCAACCAGCGGAACTTTTGTTGCTGAAAATATCTTCTCAAAAATATTCTGCTGGGGGGTTATCTCAGTTACAGCATCGGGATAATCAGCTTCAAGGAATCCGGAGATGTTTTTTCTTATCTGGCTAACCTTTTCATAATCAATGGCCTTAATATATATCTTTGCCTGTGTATATGAGAGGTCGTAATCGCGGTTAAAAAGAAACTGTTGCTCGCCTATAAATGAATTGTCCTGTCTTATCAAACCTGCGGACGACTCAAGCATTCTCCGGCACCTTGCAAGATTTTCTCCGGTATTTATGTTTTCATTCCAGTCAACCGTAACAACAAGTTCATCCTGTCTGATAACCGGAAATTTTTCTTTCTCCATTGTTATAAAAAGCCATATCATAAGCGCAATAAGCAGGAGAAAAGAGACCAGCATTGTATTGCGGTAACGGAAAAAGAAATCCATTCCCCCCTCGTAACTCCGTTCAATTCCCTTTATGTTTATCGTCTTTACAAGTTTCGCAAGAAGTCCTTCCCTGTTTCTTTTATAAAGAAGATAATACAGAGTGGGAAGGAGTGTTATGCCAACCATTAACGACACCCCCTGCCCTATCACAATGGCTAAGGCCTGGTCGTAAAACAATGCGCCTGAAATGCCGCTGAGAAAAATAAGCGGGATAAAAACCGCACAGGTCGTAAGTACCGATGTAATAAGGGGCGTTATTACTTCATTGGTTCCCTTAACACATGCATTAAGAAGGTTTTCGCCCCTGTCAATCCATTGTGTAATGTTCTCTATTATCACAATTGAATTATCAATCATCATCCCGATGCCGAGTATCAGTCCGGCAAGAGAGATAACATTCACCGTAAGACCTGTGAGATAGAAGAACAGAAGGCTTATGACAAGCGTCGCGGGAATGCTGAAGCCTATAATTAGAGGCGATCTGGCATCCTTAAGAAAGAAGAACATCACAAAAAATGCAAGCAGTCCGCCGGCCCAGAGGCTCTGTTTAAGGTTCGAAATTGAATAATCGAGAAGGATGGTCTGATCCTGTGAAATCTCAAACTCCATCTGAGGATAATCATTCCTGAAGAGAGCCAGCATCTCTCCCATTTTCGTTTTGAGGGTTGCCATACGTGCCGAGGCCTCTTTTATTATTGCAAGCGTAACGGCTCTCTTTCCGTTTGAACAGTACAGCCCGCGCGGAGTCTCCTGCCTGATGCCCACATCGGCAATATCTTTAATCCTGAACATCCTCCCTCCGGCATTAACATAAATATTCCTGACATCATCAGGGTCTTTCAGGTAGGAACTGAATTCGAGATTCAGCAGGTATTTCCCGTCCTTCACAAGTATGTTGCCTATATTCAGGTTATTGAGTTCAACAGCTCTTATTATGTCCTGCTCTGTCACTCCCAGGCTCACCATTTTAGCTTTGTCGGGGAGAATATAGAGTTCCCTCTTTACCTGTCCGGTTATATCGGCCATTGCCACCTCGGGGAGCTGTTCAATTCTTTTTTTGATGATGGTTTCGGCGAACTCACTTAGTTCGGTAAATTTTTCATCGCTTTCATAACCTCCTGCAAGAGTGATATTTACCATGAAGACTGGTAAATCGGTAGCGCTTGCTTTAATTATCCTCGGACGTTCAAGGTCGCGGGGAAGGTTGTTCATTGCCCCGTCTATTTTCTCGTTTACCTCCATAAAGGCAAGGTTGATGTTCATTCCATATTTGAATGAAAGCCTGATGATGGCGCTCCCGTTGCGCGACTCCGACCTGATGTCGGCCAGTCCCGGAACCTGAAGGAGATTCCTCCTGAGAACACTTACAACGGTATTTTCAATTTCCCTCGCGCTCACATCGGGACGCGACACTGCAACGGTAATCTCGGGTATGTCAACATCCGGCATAAGCGAAACGGGAAGCCTCCCGGAAGAAATTATACCAAGCATGATAACCGAGATGAAGGTCATCAGCACTGCAATCGGGCGGGTTATGAGGAAGCGTACCATTTCAGTAGGTGTAATTTATTTTGAAGGATGAAGATATTTTACATAAGATTGCATTATAATATGGGATCGAAAGGCGAAGGGCGGAGGGCGAAGAGCGAAGAGCAGAGAAACATATACATAACTAGTAGTTTATTGTTTAAGACTTTTTCTGAAATTGGTAATTTTTTTACTTAATGAAATAAGCATTATGTAAACATTTTCCTTTTCATGCTGTGTAATTATTTTCCTGCGCAAAAAAAGATGAAGGATATTGGCACATTCAAAAACAGACCTTCTCGCAATATTCAGAAAACTTAAAAATTCCCGGTCTGAGAATGAGCCAGACCCTTCAGCAATATTGTTTGAAATACTCATACCTGCAGATCTCATTTGTTCAGCAAATTTATAAAGTCGTCTATCTTCAGCCTTATCAGCATAATCAAATAAAATATCAGAGAGTTGGATGGCATCTTTCCAAATATCCAAATTTTCAAATCTAAAGTGATCCATAGTTTAATACTTTTATTTATTCAAGTTCCTTACTTCCTTCTTTATCCTTAGCTCTTAGCTCTTCGCTCTTCGCCCTTAGCCTCCTCCTGAGCATCATCGGCTGGTAAAACAGAAGTCCGATCATGCTGAAGATGAGTCCGCCTATTGTGCCTGCGGCAAGGTTAAACCAGAAGCGCTCATCCTTTCCTGTAAGAAGAAACGGCAGCAGGCCCACAATGGCCGCAAAAACCGTAAGGATTACGGGGGTGATCTTGCCGTTGAAAGCTTTCAGGTATAGCCTTCTTTCGTCCATCCCGGGGTGCTTTCTTTTCAGTATGTTAAAATCGTTCAGAACATACAGCGACGAATTGACAACTATGCCGCAGAGAAGTATCATTGCCGCAAAGACACCCTCATCGGGGTTGATTTTAAATACATAAAACGTTATAAATACGCCGATAAGTGAGAAGGGTATAAGGCTGATAACAATAACCGGCTGTTTCAGCGATTCGAAAAGGACTGCACAGATAATCCAGATAATAAGCACTACCAGGAAAATGAGCAGGTAATTGGCTCTTCTCTGGTTCCACGAAAAGGAGTAAGCTGAGATCTGTGCATTATAGCCAAGCGGAAGCAGGGCATTGGTTTCCTTTACATTCCGTTCAAGTATCATCCGTCCCAGTTCATAATTTCCTATAAAATCGTATGTCACGTAAATAACATATTGCTGATCCTCCCTGCTGATGGTATTATCAGACACCTCTGAGGTAATGGTGGAAAAATCTTTCAGCCTAACTCCTGCACCATTTCTGAGTGGTACCGGTTCGTTCATGAAATCCCAGTAGTCTGATACTTCGGCCTGAATGGTATTAAGCGATACCGGAGCCGCAAACCCGTTAACATAAACATTTCCTGCAGGGGCGGGATTCCTTGAGTAACGGTATGCACCCGCGAAGGCAGTAACAATATCGGAATTGTTGGAAGCAAGGTACTCCCTGTCCATCTCCAGGATGTTACGGTAATTTTTTCTTATGTTGAACCTGTTTTCGCTTGCCAGGAAATAGACCTCCTTGATTCTTCCGCGGGCGCTTTCAACAAGTCTCTCCCTCAGCCCTTCACAATAGCGATACAGGTCGTCGTAGTTATATCCCCTCATGGCAATTGCATAAGTACCCCTGATGTAATCGCTGTAAACCTGGTTGCTGAAAGCTTTTCCCACTCCGTAAACAGCCGCATGGTAGCTGCCGATGGAATTCATGTAATCCTCTATTTTGAATTTGAGGATATACGGAAAAATTGTAAAATCGTGTTCGGGTTTGAAAGTAATTGTTACAACTGCATCTTCGGCACTGTAAACAGTTGTTGTGAAAAGATCAATCTCATTGTAAGCAGCCAGCATGTTTTCGAGTCCTGCACATACATTGTTTATGTCGTCAACAGTCAGACCGGGTTCGCTCAACCCGATATTTACTGTTATCTGGGTTCTCTGAACCTCTTCCTGGCTTCCGTAATAATAGTACCTGCTGTTTTTCACCCTGTCGCTGAACAACCTTAGGGTTCCGCCAAGAGCTTTGTTTACGATGGGTTTAACCTTCTGAATATATTTCGTGTTTCCGAGTATTTTGTTATAAAACTTCTGGAATTCAGTAAGGTCTTCTTCGGGCATATTGATATTGCGGTTTGCCGGCAGGGAGTCGGGCAGGAAAAAGACAGGAAGTCCGAAAGCAAGTATTGCAAGAATAATAAAAGCCGTACGGAACCGGATAATGAAATCAATCATCCTGAGATAATATCCCGTAATTATTACCACGTTTCTTTTTCTTCTGATATCATACCTGCTGAGCTTTGGTTTCATCCTTATTTTTTCCATCAGGGCGGGAATGAATAACAGAGCTACGGCAAGTGATACGGAAAGGTTGATGATAACTACGGCAGCGAAATCCGACAGGGTGAGTTTTGATGCCTCATCGAGGAAAAAAATCACCGAAAGGGCGCCTATTGTGGTAAGAGTTGCGGCAACAAGCGAGATGCCCACTTTCATGTCATTACGGTGCCGCAGGTGATCTACCATTACAATGGTGTTGTTTATTATAATCCCGAATGATACCGTAATTCCTGCAAGTGAGTAGAGATGAATCTCAAGACGGAAGAGGTAGTAAAAGATGAAGGCTATCAGAATATTTGAAAAGAGGCTTATTGCGATTATCAGAAGGTATCTGAATTCCCGGCTTATTGCCAGAACAAATATAAGCAGCAGAGCCACTGAGAGGAGTGTGCGGAAGATGTTTTTGGATATTTCTTCCCTTATAAACAGAGTGTTATCCAATGAATTACGTATGCTATAACCGGGCGGCAGTTCCTTTTTAATCCTTTCAATTGTTTTTTTCACCTCCCCGGCAACTTTAATGTTATTTACGTTTTTCCCGGCATTTACATTGAGGTTTACAGTATTCAGTCCGTTTATCCTGTAGTATCCCGTCGGTTGCCGGTCTTTCAGACGGACGGCGGCCACATCGCCCAGCCTGATTATCCGGCCACCATTCCCCGCTACGGGTATTTCATCCCATTTTAAAGTGTCGCTTTTATTACCGGTCAGAGTAATATATGTTTTTTTCAGTGAACCTCCGGCTGAAATCTCGTAACCTCCTCCAAGTTCCCGTTCAAGCATATAGTCCCTTATTGCTGAAGCAATGGAGCCCTGGGATATTCCAAGGGCATTAAGCCGGTTAATATCGCAGGTGATTTCCCATTCCCGCGGGGTGGAGCCATAGACATCAATGCTGTAAACTCCGTCAATCAGGGCAATTGCCGGTTTTATAAGTTCTTCGGCAACCTCTGCAATATACGACTGGCTCGCATTTCCGTTAATCTGATAGCTGAGAATCAGGGAACCTGAAGCGCCTGCTGAAGGAATATTCATTCTTACCGAGGGGTATGAAACTCCATAGGGCAGGTGTTTGAAAGCCTCTTTCATAAGAGAGGCTGTTTCATATTTTTTTGCCTGCAGGTCGGTTTTCTTATCCAACTCAATTGTGATTGAACCGGAGCCTTCGTGTGTAACTGATTTGATCTTTGTGACGCCTGCCACCGTTGAGAGGACGCCTTCGATGACTGTCGTAACTTCCTGTTCAACAACACGCACCGGTGTGTTCGGCCATATCCAGCTTACGGTGATTGAGGGGAGGTACCGTGTGGGATTAAGCTGAAGCGAAAGCAGGGGTATTACAGCGGCTCCGGCAATGACAAGCACAACAAAGAAAATATTTACTTTGAAGGCAGAAAAGAAGCCGCCCGATGGATTTTCTCCCTTCATTGTTCCTTAACAATGGTTTCGTGTGCAAGGTTGATGTTACCACTGACGATAACTAGGTCTCCCGGTTCTATCCCTTCCTTTATTGAAAGGCTGGAGCTGTTTTCAGCTTCAACGGTCACATATTTCCATATTGCCAGTGAGTCCTGCCGTATAAATATCACATCCTTTCCCTGCCGGCGCACGAGAGCTTCTTTCGGCACGACGATACGTTCGGGGACAGGCCTTCTTATCAGCACCCTTACGTTCATGCCGTCTATCAGCCGTGCCCTGTTAAAAAATGAAGCTCTTATTTTAACCATTCCGTTTTCGTCAACCTGCGGGTTAATCTGGGTTATGGTTCCGGTTATTCGGATGCTGTCGTTAACAAAGGGGATGATGTTTACCGGCATTCCGTTTCTGAGGAGCATATATTCCGATTCGGTGACAGGGAATTCCACCTCCATATTTTCGTCGTTAACGATTGTGCAGAGGTTTTTATAGTTCTGGGAAGGGTTCCACTGGCGGGCTTCGAGTCCGGATATCACACCGGTTACAGGTGCAGTAATGCGGGTGTTGCTGAAGTTATATTCGGCCTGTGCAAGGGCAGTAAGTGCTTCATCAAGGCCTGAGCGGATGCGGGCAATTTTGATTTTAGAATCTGAAAGTTTTGTTGTGTCGTCGGTTGAAAAGTTTGTCAGGATGTCATCTCTGAAGTTTATCTGAGCCTTTTCGAGGTTTTGTTTTGCGCGCCGTAGCTGGGTACTGTATTCAAAGTCTTCTATTACTGCCAGCAGTTGTCCTTCGGTTACGTGCTGACCGTTCCGGACATAGAGTTCCCTTATAATGCCGTTAACTCTGAAAGGCACGACAGCCTTTTTGGAAGAGGTTATTTTGCCGTTGCTGATCAGTTCGTGGTAAAATGTGGTTTTTTCGGCTTTTACGGTTTTAACGATCACTGCTTCGGGCCGTGCAGCCCGGCGGGCCATCTCCTCGAGGTTCTGTGGTTGTTTTTGCTTGCACGATGGGGCAGACAGGAGGGCTGCAGCAAGAAAAAGATAAAAGGCAATCTTCATATTTAAAGCATCTTAAATGACAGTTTTGAAAATCTAAACATAAAATTACTATGATTTTTTATAAAACAGAAATGTTTTTAACTAAAATGTTCGTCTGGTACTGCTTGCTTACTAATGCCTGCATGGTCGCCAGGTCACAAAGGGCGCCAGGTCGCACGGTCGCGGAGGGCGAAGAGCGAAGAGCGGAGAGCATGGGGGAAGGCAAAGGGCAAAGGGCGAAGAGCATGGAGCGAGGGGGTGACTTGGCGAGGGGGTGACTTGGCGACGATGCGACTTTGCGAGGGGGCGACAGGCATCCAATAGTCCGGAA
>Ga0101944_10003216_pt1 | contig 23546 bp, 25 predicted proteins | sample DewCreD2012metaG_FD_75245 | JGI IMG/M metagenome (GOLD analysis project Ga0101944, IMG submission 75245) | Hot spring sediment bacterial and archeal communities from British Columbia, Canada, to study Microbial Dark Matter (Phase II) - Dewar... ... | reverse complement strand
GCCGCCGCAATTTCCGGTTTTTGCGCCCTGTCTTATGAGGTGCTGTGGACACGAACCCTTGTCATGTTCCTTCAGACTTCTGTTTATGCTTTTCCCACAATGCTTACCACGTTTTTGGCCGGTTCGGCCCTGGGAAGCCTTATCTTTTCAAGATTCATAGACAATCAAAGGCATTCCTTGAACTTCCTGGGGCTTGTGCAGATAGCGACCGGAATCATTGCCATAATGTCAATCCTTGAGTTTACCCAACTTCGCGACTTAATGGTTTCCTCGTGGCAAAAACTGGGTACGGGTTGGGTTGGTTTTGTGTGCGCAGGTTTTTTCATCGGGGGCCTGATAGGGGCACACCTTATCCAGGGAGTACCCGATGCCCTGCTTAGGAAACTATTCGGTATTTTTATGCTGGTTATCGCCGTGAGGATGATTGTAAGCGGCTAAAGGCAGACTGATGACCCCGCGATTAGGCGTTCGTATCGGAAAAATGGCCCTCGCTAACCCTGTGATGGTGGCATCAGGTACTTTCGGGTATGCAGAGGAATTCAAAGATTTTTTTCCTCCTGCCATGCTGGGAGCCCTGGTAACCAAAACCGTGACCCTGAGGCCCCGGCAGGGGAATATTCCTCCGCGCACCTGCGAAACCCCGGCAGGGATGCTTAATTCCGTTGGGCTGGAGAATCCCGGGATAGAGGCCTTTTTGAAAGAAAAGCTCCCGATGCTTAAAAAATTCGGGCCTCCGGTGATACTCAGCATCGCCTCTGAAGGAGGGGCAGAGGAGTTTGTGGAGCTCGCCCGCAGGACGCAAGGCATAAAAGAGATATCTGCGCTGGAACTTAATATATCCTGTCCTAATATCAAAATTACCAGGCCGCCAGGCCGCCAGGCCGCCAAGATGATCTCTCAGGATGCCGGCGAAACCTTTAAACTGGTTAAGGCAGTGCGCAAGGTTTGGCAGAAAACTTTGATTACCAAGCTTTCACCCAATGTTACTTGTATTGCTGATATCGCCTCGGCAGCAGAACGCGCAGGAAGCGACGCGCTTTCGCTGATCAATACTATCGCCGGCATGAGCATAGACGTCCGCACGAGGAAGCCGAAGCTCGGCGCAGTAAGCGGCGGCTTAAGCGGGCCGGCGATCAGGCCGGTTGCCGTACGTATGGTACGAGAGGTTTATGCCTGTGTCAGGATACCGCTGATCGGCATGGGAGGGATCGTCGACTTACCAAGCGCGCTTGAATTTTTTATTGCCGGAGCCACATGCGTGAGCATCGGGACCGCAAGCTTCGTAAATCCAGCATTGCCGGCGGCCCTGATTAAGGGTTTACGCCGTTATCTTATACAGAACAGGATACAAGACATACGCAGCCTTATCGGTTCACTCAAAATATCATGAAGCAAAGACCCCCTGAACTTATTCTTGCTTTGGATGTGGATTCTCCACGCGAAGCTCTCATGGTAGCCAGGCGTCTTTATCCTCACGTAGGCATGTTTAAAGTGGGTTTGCAACTTTTTGCCTCTGGCGGACCCGGCGTTATTAGGCGCATAAAAGATATGGGAGGAAGGGTATTTCTGGATTTGAAATTCTTCGATATCCCCAATACCGTGGCTGCTGCAACGCGCCAGGCAGTACGCATGGGGGTTGATATGCTCACGGTGCATGCTTCCGGCGGTAGCCAGATGCTTGAGGCCGCAGCGCGCTCAGCCAGAGAAGAGGCAGCGCTCCTGAAGGTCAAGAAACCCCTGGTGGTAGGCATAACGGTCTTGACCAGCCAACACTCTCAAAGCCGGCGCATTTTTACCCTTGCCCGGGCTGCGCTTGATGCGGGGCTTGACGGGGTAGTCTGCTCTGCCCGGGAGGCAGGGTATCTGAGAAAAAATATACGGAGGCCTTTTATCATTGTCACTCCTGGCATCAGGCCTGCGGGCGCCTCCAGGGATGATCAGAGGCGTACGGCAACGGTTGCTCAGGCACTGAAGGCAGGAAGTAATTTTCTGGTAGTCGGCAGGCCCATACTCAAAGCGCCAGATCCCCTTTTGGCAGTGAAGGAGCTTACCATATGGAGATAAATGCTCAAGCAGCGCTTGAAAAAATAAAAGAGACAGAACTTCGCGCCGAGGAGGCAATTGAGCAGGCAAAGCGCGAAGCTCATGCTTTGGTGCAGCAAGCCCGCAGAGACTGCCAGCGTATTCTGGAGCAGGCGGTACAGGAGGCTTATCTGGAGGCAGCCAGATTGAAGAAAGCGGCCGAAGAAGAAGCCCAAAAAGAAGCAGCTGCCTTGCAGCAGGAGTCAGCGGCCCGGATTGCACTCTTGAGAAAAAAAGGAGAGGCGAACCTGCAAAAGGCCGTGGAACTGGTAAAGAAGAGGATGCGTTGGTAGCATGGGAATCGCGCGTATCAGGAAACTGGAGATTATCGGTCTCAGGCAGGATCAGGAAGGCATACTTGCGCTCCTGCAGCGCTTGGGGCTGATGGAAGTGATCACGGAAAAAGAGCCAGCCCTCCCTTTTACCCACCCCGAGGATATTGCCGAAACAGAGGAAGCCATAACATTCTTGCGGAGCTTTCAGCCTAAGCCAGGGCTCCTGGAAGGTATCGTAAAGCTCAGGCCCCTTGTGTATGAGAGCGAGCTCGCTGATGTTATTGCCGGGTTTGATTATGCAAAGCTCCTGGGGAAACTGGCATCTTTACGCAACGAACTTAAACACTTCACCCAGCAAAAGGAACGGCTTTTGCAGGAGCGGCATCTTTTGTGGCCATGGCAGAAGCTGGGCATATCTTTGGATCAGCTGCACGATACCGGCCGTTGCGGTATTATGCTGGGCGTTATGAAGAGCGAAAATACCGCAGGGCTTATCCGCCAATGCCGCGCCGGCAATATCCGCGCCTGGTGCAGTAAGGTAAGTAGCGATAAGGCCAGCGCGTATTTATGCGTTATATATCTGAAAGAGGATCGGGACCGCCTGGAAGCGCTTTTAAAAGACTACCATTTTAATTTTGTGGTGTTGACAAAACACAAAGGCACGGTGTCTGCTCGCCTTGTTGAGATCGAACGGGAAATAGTCGCTCTACAGGCGAGCATTCGGCGAATCCATGATGAGATTGGAGGCCTTGCGCCGGAGCAGTTCAAACTCATGGTGGTGCATGATTATCTTTCCAACATCAAGAGGCGCAATGACCTGGCCGGCGGGTTATCGAATCAGCGTTATACATTTCTGGTGCGCGGATGGGTCCGCGCTAAAGACATACCGGCCGTTGAAGGGGCTGTCAGGAAAGAATACCCGGCAGTGGCTTTCTTTGTGTCAAAGCCCTCTCCGCAAGACGACATTCCTACCGCTCTTGAAAACCCGGTTTTGATACAACCGTTTGAAGCAGTTACCAATCTGTACGGGCAGCCCGCCTATACAGGGTTAGACCCTACGGGATTCCTGGCTCCGTTTTTTGCGCTCTCATTCGGGTTCTGCCTTCTGGATGCGGGCTACGGCCTGGTGTTAGCTTTGGCGCTTTTGTTCTTTTTGCGCAAGAAACAGATTTCCGCGTACGGAAAAAATTTCCTGAAGCTTTTTTTATTCGCCAGCTTCGCAACTATTTTTGCCGGCATTGTTACGGGAAGCTTCTTTGGGGATCTGATCGGGAGGCTTCCCGAAAGCTTCGCCACGCTTAAACGGCTCCAGCAGAAGCTGGTGCTCTTTGATCCGGTGCAGGATTCCCTGGTTTTTCTCGGTCTTACCCTGGCGCTGGGTTTTTTGCAGATCTGGACAGGCGTGTGCATAAAATTTTTCCGCGATGTACAAAAGGATCCTTTTAGCGCGTTTGTGCTCGACCTACCGACGCTTTTGGTGCAGACCGGCTTATTGCTCCTGGTGTTGGTGAGCGTCGGCGTGCTTCCGGCAATGCTGTTGAAATTTGTTCTGGGCTTGCTGGTTACGGCCGCGCTGGGGGTCGTCTACTATCAATGGACCTCAAACCGTGAGATAAGCCTTAAGATATTCTGGTCGGTTTTCGGCATCTATTCCGTTATTACGGGGAATTTCCTTGCCGATACGTTATCGTTTAGCAGGATATTTGCGCTCGGCCTGACCGGCGGGTTGCTGGGTATGGCGATCAATACCATGCTTTTACCTAGCGCTCCTGTCCAGGGGTTTGCGGGATTGGCGGGGTTGGCTTTTGCCAGCCTTGCCCTCTGTGCCGGACACCTTATTAATCTGGCCATCAGCGTCTTGGGGGCGTATGTGCATACCAGCAGGCTGCAGTACCTCGAATTTTTTACCAAGTTCTTCGAATCAGGAGGAAGACAGTTTAAGCCTTTCAGGCTTGAGAACAAATACGTTTTTTTAACCACTGACAACAGCTAAAAACGGAGGTGTGGTATGGAACTGGGTTTGTTTTTTGCGCTTTTAGGAGCGGCAATCGCGGTCTTTGCCTGCGGGAGCGGTTCTGCCGTCGGCGTAGGCCTTGCGGGGCAGGCAGCAAATGGAGTCCTCTCCGAAGATCCCGATAAATTCGGCACCATGATTTTGCTGGTTGCCCTTCCCGGCACTCAGGGTATCTACGGATTTGTAGCGGGATTCTGGGCTACTATTATCAAGTTAAACCTTTTGGCAGGCAACGCCGTTACTCTCACCGTTGCGCAGGGGCTGATGATTGCTGCCGCATGTTTGCCGGTAGCCATTTCAGGCCTGATCTCCGGGATCCACCAGGGCAGGGTGTGCGCGGCAGGCATAGGTGTTGCGGCAAAGCAGCCGCAGGCAGCCATGCGCGCGTTGATTTACGGAGGGCTTGTCGAGACGTACGCTATTCTGGGCCTGGTTATTACTATCCTTTTGTTAAACGGCATAAAACTATAACCGCCATGTCACTGGATACTATCGTTAATCATATCAATGCAGAAACATCTGCCCACAGACAGGCGCTTATTGCAGAGGCAGAACAGGAAGCAGAGCGGCTTAAAGCCGAAGCGCGCGTTCAGGCAGCAAAGAGAAGCCAGGAGATCATCAGGCGCGCGCAGGGTGAAGCGGAAAAGGCGAAACAGAAAATAATTGTTGCCGCGCGCCTTGAAGGCAGAAAAAGGGAGTTAGCCGTCAAGCAGGAACTGGTGGAAAAGGTTCTGGCGAGGCTTAAGGAAGGGCTGGGTGCAGGAAGGTTTAAAAAACAGTTGATCACCCATACGGGGAGCCAGGAGGCTGCGGCAGATATTGATTTTTATCTTGATACGCTCCGCCTTGAATGTGAAAACGAGATCAGCGCGGTTCTTTTCGGCGATTAGTTTAAACTCTATCTATGCCACCGCATACGAATGACAGGCAGGTTTTGCTATCCGGCGACGAAGCGCTTGCCCGCGGTGCCTGGGAGCAGGGTGTAGAGTTTGCCGCTTCTTATCCCGGGACGCCCGCGACCGAGATACTCGAATATCTATCCGGCTTTCCGGAAGTGGATGCGCAATGGTCGGTGAACGAGAAGGTGGCTTTTGAGGTAGCTTTGGCTTCTTCGATTGCCGGCAGACGCAGCCTCTTTTCGGCAAAGCACGTCGGTTTTAATGTAGCTATGGATCCCCTGATGACGTCTGCTTATACAGGGGTGGGCGCTGGTTTTGTGGTGGTCTCCTGCGATGATCCGGGGATGCATTCTTCCCAGAACGAACAGGATAACCGGCTCCTCGCCAGGATAGCCAAAATCCCTCTGCTTGAGCCTTCAACCCCCGCGGAAGCAAAAGATTTTATGCGCCATGCCTTTCTCATCAGTGAGCGTTTTGATACGCCGGTGATGGCGAGGCTTACGACGAGGATAGCTCACAGTAAACAGAATATGGCCGTGGGAAAGCGTACGGCAGCCCTTCGCAAGGCATTCAAGAACGACACCGCCAAATACGTTATGGTGCCGCGCAATGCTTTTAAAAGGCACGAATTGCTTGAGCGGAAACTGGGTCGGCTTCAGGCGTTCAGTGAACGCTCTGTCTTGAACAGGGTCGAACTGAAGAACAAAAAACTGGGTTTTCTTGCCAGCGGAGCTGCGTATCTTTATGCCAAAGAGATGTATCCGGATGCGTCTTTTCTTAAGCTTGGCTTCGGCTATCCCTTCCCTGCCGGCATCGTGAGAGAATTTGCCTCCCGCGTCAGAGAGGTGGTTGTTATTGAAGAGTTAGAGCCTTTCTGGGAGGAGTACCTGATGATGCTGGGGATAAAATACAGGGCAAAGCATCCTTCCTGGCGGGTCGGGGAACTCAGGCCGGAATACCTGCCGCTTATACTGCAGGGGAAGGAGAGGCCTTCCGGGGTTTTGCCTTCCCGCAAGCCCGTGATGTGCCCTGGCTGCCCCCATCGGCTGGTATTCTCGGTGTTGAAAAAATTAAAACTGACCGTAACCGGAGACATCGGTTGTTACACCCTGGGGGCTGCTCCGCCGCTTTCGGCGCTGCATACCTGTCTGTGCATGGGCAGCGGCATCACTTTTTTTGAGGGGTTCAGGCGCGCGCTGGGGAAGAGCGTCGTAGGCGTTATCGGAGATTCTACATTTGTGCATACGGGAGTCAGCGGTCTGATTAATTTAAGCTATAACCGAACCAAAGGGCTGGTGATCGTGCTGGATAACGGCACCACGGCGATGACAGGGAATCAGCCTCATCCCGCAACCGGCAAGACCGCTCAGAACCAGGCGACCAGGAAGCTGGTGTTGGAAGACCTGGCACGCTCCTCAGGGGCGGATAATGTCGACGTAGTTGACCCGCACCGCCTGAAGGAAATGGAAGCGCTTGTCAGGGCCAGGGTAGAAGAGGATGCCCTTTCCGTTATTATAGCGCGTTCCCCCTGCAAGTTGATTTCGTCACAAAGGGGCAGGCCGCCGGTTTATCATAAGGAAAAATGCAAAAGCTGTTACGTGTGTTTAGGCATCGATTGCCCGGCAATTACCAAGGACAATGAGGCAGGTATTATCATTAACGAAAGCATTTGTAACGGCTGCAACCTTTGCGTAGAGGTATGCGCTTTCGGCGCTTTGACCGGACATGCATAACATACAGACTACCAATATCCTCTTTTGCGGTACCGGCGGCCAGGGCGTATTGAAGGCAGCGGAGATCGCTGCCCGGGCAGCCATGCATTCGGGTTTTGAAGCGAAAAAATCAGAGGTGCATGGCATGGCACAGAGGGGAGGGTCGGTAGAGTCGCATGTGCGTTTCGGTGCGAGCGTATTCTCGCCGTTGATTCCTGAAGGCAAAGCGCATTTCCTGGTGCCTTTTGACGCTGCTGAGGCAGAGCGCCTGCGGGGCTATCTGGATAAAAAGGGCAGGAATTTTGTATCCGATCTCGCTGAGGCGCGCGCTCATTTGAGCGACGCACGCTACCTCAATGTTTTTCTCCTGGGCCGTCTCTCCCGGTTTCTTCCTCTAAAGGAAGAAACGTGGCTGACTGCTATGAAAGAGGTTTTTGCTCCGGAGATCTTTGAACAGAATAAAAAGATTTTTTACCTGGGAAGGGGTGAAGCGCAATGATCTGGAACGAGAAAATGGAGTGCATGGGAGCCGAAGAGATGCGGGAGGTGCAGTCCGCACGCCTCAGGGAAACGGTTGCCTATGTTTATAAGAATTGCCCCCGTTATAAGAAAAAGCTTCACGAACACAATGTGGCTCCGGAGGATATCACAGGTATCGATGATATCTCCAAACTCCCCTTTACCGTTAAAGAGGACCTGCGTGATAGCTATCCTTTCGGCCTTTTTTCCCGGCCTACCAAAGAGATTGCCGAGATCCATGTCTCAAGCGGCACCACCGGCAATCCCACGGTCGTAGGATATACCAGGGAAGACATCCGGCTCTGGTCGGATGTTATGGCGCGCTCCTTTGCCTGTGCAGGCGCCTTACCAGGGGATATGATCCAGATCGCATACGGATACGGCCTTTTTACCGGAGGCCTTGGCGCTCATTACGGGGCTTTGGAGATGGGGTTGACCATAATCCCGGCATCTTCAGGCCAAACCAAGCGCCAGCTTAAATTGATGCATGATTTCAAACCGCGCCTGCTTGCCTGCACTCCCAGCTATTGCCTCTATATGGCAGAAGAAGCGCGGGAGATGGGGCTTGATCCGAAAAAGAGCAGCTGGGAGATAGGGATTTTCGGCGCCGAGCCCTGGAGTGAATCCATGCGCAAAGAGATCGAGGACACATGGAACATCCTGGCCACCGATATTTACGGGCTTTCCGAGATTATCGGCCCAGGCGTGGCACAGGAGTGCGGTTTCAAGAAGGGGCTGCATATTTTCTGGGATGTCTTTTATCCGGAAGTGATCAACCAGAAGACATTGAAACACGCAAAAGAAGGGGAAGAGGGAGAGTTGGTTATCACCACTCTGACCAAAAGAGGGATGCCGCTTTTGCGCTACCGCACCAGGGATATCGTTTCGATAACATATGAGCGTTGCCGGTGCGGAAGGACGACGCCGCGCATCAGCAAGATTCAGGGCAGGACCGACGACATGATCATCGTGCGCGGGATCAACGTGTTTCCTTCCCAGATAGAACATGTATTGCTGGGGATAGAGGGGACTAAACCGCACTACCAGCTTGTGGTGGACAGGAAGGCCGGGAAACTCGATGAGCTGGAGATTTTGGTAGAAGTTGAACAGAAAATATTTTCAGATGAGATAAAGCAACTGCGTCTGCTCGAAGAAAAAATCGCCAAAGAGATCGAATCGGTGCTGGGCATCTTCGTCAAGGTACGGCTTGTTGAACCGAAGACTATTGAGCGCAGTGAAGGGAAAGCCAAGCGGGTGATAGATAAGAGGACGGCGTAAGCGGAGGGGGCTATGAAGCTTGTACAGATATCCGTTTTTTTGGAAAATAAGCAGGGAAGGCTTTTTGAGGTATGTTCGCTTCTGGGCAAGGAAAAAATCAACATCAGGGCACTCTCCGTTGCCGAGAGCGAGGAGTTCGGGATATTGCGTATGGTGGTGGATAACCCGACAAAAGCGGTAGCAGCCCTTAAAAAAAGGGGGTTTGTTGCCAGCCTGACCGATATTGTGGCGGTTGAGGTTGATGATAAACCCGGAGGCCTTGCCAGCATTCTGGGAGTTTTCTCCAAGAATAACATAAACGTCGAGTATATGTACGGTTTCGTGGAGAAATTTTCAGATAAGGCGATTTTGGTCTTCAGGTTTGACGACGCGAATAAAGCGATTAAAGTGCTTGCGCGTAACAAAATAAGCATTATCGGCGAGAAGGATATTAAGAGCCTTTAGAGCGATGAAAAAGGCATATTGGAATGAGGCCCAGGAAACCTCCTCCCGGAACACCTTAAAAAGGCTGCAACTGCAGCGATTGAGGCAGGTAATTGACCGGGCGCTCAAAACCCCTTTTTACAAAGCGAGGTTGCGCAGGGCAGGCATCTCAGGTAGCAGAGACATCAAGACCCTTGATGACCTTAAGAAGGTGCCCTTTACTACCAAAGACGACCTGCGGGAATGTTACCCGGACGGGCTGCTTGCGGTGGACTTAAAAGATGTCGTGCGTATTCACACTTCAAGCGGCACCACCGGCACCCCTACGGTTATATATCATACCAGGGAAGATATTGCCAATTGGACTGAATTGGTTGCCCGCTGTATCGTCGCAACCGGCGCAAGCAGCAAAGATGTCTTTCAGAACATGATGAGTTACGGTATGTTTACCGGAGGCCTGGGGTTGCATTACGGGGCAGAGCGTGTCGGTATGACCGTTATCCCCATGGGCTCAGGAAATACCCGCCGTCAGATACAACTGATGCATGATTTTAAGACAACGGTTGTGCACATCACCCCCAGCTATTTATTGCACATTTATTCTAAGCTTGAAGAATGCGGTTTCTCTGTTTCCGACCTGTGCCTGCAAAAGGCTTACCTTGGCGCGGAGCCGTATTCCGAGAATACCCGTAAAAAGATCGAGGAGCTTCTCAATGTCGATGCCTATAATTCGTACGGCCTCAGCGAAATGAACGGGCCCGGGGTTGCCTTTGAATGCGTCTATAAACGCGGCATGCATGTCTGGGAGGATGCTTATATCATGGAGGTTATAGATCCCCATACGCTTCAGGAGGTTCCGGCGCAAGAGGAGGGGGAGATTGTTTTTACTACTTTGACCAGGCGCGCTACCCCGCTTTTGCGCTACCGCACCAGGGACCTCGGTTTTATCTATAAAGACGAATGTAAATGCGGCCGTACGCACAGAAGGCTTTCGCGCATAACCGGCAGGACCGATGATATGCTGATCATCAACGGAGTTAATGTATACCCTTCGCAGATCGAAGAGGTCATCATGCGCATACCGCAGGTAGGGACTAACTATCAGATCTGTCTGGAGAAGGACGGCGCCCTCGATAAGCTGGTAGTTAAAGTCGAGATTTATTCCAAGATGTTCAAAGGGGAGTTGGGAGAACTTGATGCTTTACGCGCGAGAATCAAGGAAGACCTGCGCGCTTCGATTATCATCAATCCGTCGGTGGAGCTGCATGAGCCAGGCAGCCTTCCCGTATTCGAAGGCAAGGCAAAGCGGGTGGTTGATTCGCGGCAAAAACTTTAGGAGGTAGATATGCCTAAGCAACTGCATGTTTTTGTAGAGAATAAACCCGGAAGGCTGGAGTCCGTGACAGAAGTTCTCTATAAGAACGGCATCAATATACTGGCTTTTACCATACAGGACCGGGGTGAATTCGGCATGGTCAAGCTCCTCGCCGATAAGCCGGACCAGGGGTATCTGGTGCTTGCCGACAAGGGGTTTGCCTGCGCAGTCAAAGAAGTGATGATGGTGGCCATAAAGGATAAGCCGGGCAATCTTCATAAGTTGACGAGCGTCCTCCTTCAGCACAAGGTCAATATTATTGACGCCCACGGTTTTGTCATCGAGCCCGGCAAAAAAGGCGTCTGTTGCCTGGAGCTTGCCGAAACCAAAGGAGTTAAGCAGCTCCTGGAAAAAGAGGGATTCGGTCTTGTGGACGAAGAAAGGCTGGCAGAGCTTTTGTTATAAAGATGATTATTGATATGCATACCCATGCCTGGCCTCAGAAAGTTTCATCCAGTGCCAGGCAGAACCTGGAGGCTTTATTCAAGGTGAAACTTGTGGGAGAGCCCACGCTTGAAACCCTGGGCTCCTATATGGACAAGAACGGTATTTCGGTAAGCGCTCTTGCAGCGGTAGCTACCAAAGCCGAACAGGTACCCTCCATTAACGATTGGCTCATGGGCGTACGCTCCCAGCGTATTAAGGTCTTTTGCGCCCTGCACCCGGATTACCCTTTATGGCGCCAGGAGCTGGAGAGGATGCAGGGGAAGATCGACGGCATAAAGCTGCAGCCGGAATTTCAGGATTTCTACGTTGATGAAGAGCGGCTTAATCCCCTCTACGGCCTCATGCAGGAGATGCAGCTGCCGCTTCTTTTGCATTGCGGAGAGGAGCTTTCCGGGACGATGCTTGTGCGCAGTTCTCCCGCGCGCCTGGTCAAGGTCAGGGAACGCTTCCCCCGGCTCAAGATCATTGCAGCGCATTTCGGGGGTTTTCGGCTCTGGAAAGAGGCGGAAGAATTTCTTTTAGGAAAGGATGTGTATCTGGATACCTCCTTTTTTTTCTCCTTTTTGCCGAGAGAGGAGGTCAGGCGCCTTATCCTCTCCCACCGGGAAGACAGGCTTCTTTTCGGGACTGACTTCCCCTTGATTGATCAGAAGCAGGATATCGACTTTCTCAACACCCTTGATGTGCCGGGGGGCTTGAGGGAACGTATTTTTTCCCTCAATGCCAGGGAGTTACTGGAGATATAAATGCGTTCCGCAGGCTATGCATACGCAGTAGGCAAAATCCGCGCGCTCGAAAAATTCCTTATTAAGCGCGAGGTCTTTGAGGATGCGGTAGCCTCGACGCTGGAGGAGGCACTGCGCTTCTTTGTCGAATCCGATTTGTACGGAGAAGAGCTTTTGCAGGTACGCGACAGCGCTATGCTTGAACAGGTGCTTGAGGCAGAGGCGTCAAAGCTCAAACGTATTGTCCTGCCGCTTATAGAAGAAGGGGTCTTACGCGAGGTTCTTGAATTAAAAAGCGCAGAGCATCTGTATGCCATAGCAGAGCGTTGCACAAGCGTTTTTTTGCGTGACTTTTTTTTGCACGTGATCGATATGCACAACATCAAGACATACCTGCGGCTCCTTTTGCTGCAAGAACCGCCGGAAAGACTGGCCTTGTCTTTGACCTGCGAGGGTTTCATACCGCGCAAAGAGCTGCTCGGCTGTTACGGCAAAGAACACGCATCTTTCCTGCACCGGCTTTCTTATGTGCATAAACGCAGCCGCATTATCGATTATGCCCATTTTTTAAAAGAAGGGATAGATAAGGCGCTTCAGGACCGCTCTTTTGTAATGCTGGAAAGCGCGATTCAGGACCTTTTAATACGGCTGCTGCAGCCGGCCAAGCGCATGAGCTTCGGGCCTGAGCCCGTTGTAGGGTATTATGTTGCCAAATTAAACGAGATCAAGCTTATACGTATGGTAATTCTTGCCAAGCTGAATAATGTATCTGCCGGGCTTGTTGAGGAGGCCTTGCATGGCGTCTACGCCTGATCAGAAGAACGCCTTGCCGGCGCTGGCTATTATCGGCAACAAAGAATTGGTTGAAGGGTTCCTGGCCCTGGGTTTTAGCGTTTACCCTGCGGTCAAGCAAGAGGAGATAGAAGCAGCGTTACAGGAAGTCGTTCGAAAAGGTTGCGCAGTCTGCCTTATCGAAACAAAGGCCTTTCGCCAGATCAAAGCACAGTTGGCCCTGTTTGAGGCCAGGACAATGCCGGTTTTCATCCCTTTCAGCAAAGAGAGCGGGGAATCTGCCCTGCAGGATGCGGTAAGGGAGATACGGCTGAGGGCAACAGGTAAAGTGTAGTCATTAATATAAAGGGAGAAAAAGATGGAAGAAGCACATATTGTGAAGGTATCCGGCCCGCTGGTCATTGCCGCAGGGTGCCGGGGCGCAAAGATGTATGATATGGTGCGCGTTTCTGAAAAAAAGCTTATCGGAGAGATTATTGAGCTCAAAGGCGAGGAGGCTTCCATACAGGTTTACGAAGAGACAACAGGCATTGGCCCCGGAGAGCCGGTGTATTTAACAGGCGAACCCTTAAGCGTTGAGCTGGGGCCGGGGTTGATCAGTTCGATATATGACGGTATCCAGCGCCCGCTCGACGTTATCCAGGGGGTCTCGGGGTTTTTTATCGGCAGGGGCGTGGATGTACCCGGCCTGGACCGTAAGAAGAGATGGAATTTTAAGGCAGGGCACAAGCCCGGTGAGCAGGTATACGCAGGGGATATCCTGGGAGAGATAACCGAAACCCCCCTGGTTAAACACAGGGTAATGGTCCCCCCTGGTATCAGCGGCGAGTTGATCGAGATAAAAGAGGGAGAATTCAGCGTAGAGGAATGCATTGCCAGGATTAAGAGTTCCAGCGGCACGCACGAAGTGACTATGATACAGCGCTGGCCGGTACGCAGGCAGCGGCCGATCAGAGAGAAGTTCGCTCCGGAAGAACCCCTGACAACAGGGCAGCGTGTCATTGATACATTTTTTCCCATTGCCAAAGGAGGGACTGCCTGCATCCCGGGCCCCTTCGGCGCTGGAAAGACCGTTACCATGCATGAAGTTGCCAAATGGTCCGATGCGCAGATCATCGTATATGTCGCCTGCGGAGAGAGGGGAAACGAGTGCGCTGACCTCCTGTTGAGCTTCCCTGAACTTAAAGACCCGCGCACCGGCAGGCCGCTTTTGGAGCGAACCGTTATCGTTGCCAACACTTCAAACATGCCGGTTGCGGCGCGGGAGGCCTCTATTTATACCGGTATTACCATAGCCGAATATTTCAGGGACATGGGGTATTCAGTTGCGGTCATGGCTGATTCCACCAGCCGCTGGGCCGAAGCGCTACGCGAGATGTCCGGCCGGCTTGAAGAGATGCCAGGTGAAGAAGGGTATCCGGCGTATTTATCTTCCAAGATCGCCGAGTTTTATGAGCGCGCAGGAAAAGTGTTGTGTTTGGGCGCTGATGGGCGCAGCGGAGCCCTCAGTATCATGGGCGCGGTTTCTCCTCCGGGCGGTGATTTGTCAGATCCGGTTGTGCAGGCGACTTTGCGCGTGGTCAAAGTCTTCTGGGGGTTGGACGATAAGCTGGCCAATGCCAGGCATTTCCCCGCAATTAATTGGCTGTTAAGCTATTCGCTTTATCACGATAACCTGCAGGATTTCCTGAAAAAGACCGTCTCGGAAGAGTTCGTCGCGCTGCGCACAGAAGCGATGCGTCTTCTGGAAGAAGAATCTTCCCTTCTTGAAATCGCGCACCTGGTAGGCATAGAGTCCCTTTCGTTCGAAGACCGGCTTACCCTGGAAGTAGCCAAATCCATACGGGAGGATTTTCTCCATCAAAATGCCTTTCACGAAGTGGACACCTACACGTCGCTTTCCAAACAGTTCAGGATGCTCAAGGTAATTATGGGGTTTTATCATTTAAGCAGGGAGAAGCTTAAAGAAGGGATGGAGCTGGAGAAGATAACCCGCATGCCCATACGCGAGAAGATCAGCCGTTTGAAATACATCGAAGAAGAGCGTCTGGAGGCATTTGACGCAATCGAAGAGGAGCTTAAAAAGAGCTTCCTATCATAGCAAGGAGCACTCATGTTGAAAGAATATCTTACCGTTTCCTCGGTTGCCGGGCCCCTGGTGGTCGTGGAAAAGACAACCGATATTAAATACGCCGAACTTGCGGAAGTCCAGTTTTCCGACGGTTCCCTGCGCAGGGGCAAGGTCCTTGAAGTAAGCAGGGACAAGGCGCTGGTGCAGATGTTTGAAGGGACGCTGGGGCTTGATGTCGCCGGAGCGCGTATCAGGTTCCTGGGCAGGACTCAGGAATTGGGGGTCTCTCCGGACCTGGTAGGACGGGTTTTTGACGGTGCGGGCAGGCCCCGCGACAACGGACCTCAGGTCATAGCGGTAAAACGCATGGATATCAACGGCAATCCCATTAATCCGAGTTCACGCGCTTACCCTTCAGAATTCATACAAACGGGAATCTCTACCATAGACGGCATGAATCCGCTTGTGCGGGGGCAGAAGTTGCCAATTTTCTCTGCCGCAGGCCTTCCGCATGCGCGGCTTACTGCTCAGATCGCCCGCCAGGCCGAAGTCTTAGGCAAGCAGGAAGGCTTTGCAGTTGTCTTCGCAGCGATGGGGATTACCTTCGAAGAGGCTGATTTTTTTATGCGCGATTTCCGGGATACGGGGGCAATCGAGCGCAGCGTGCTTTTTATCAACCTGGCGAATGACCCGGCAATTGAAAGGATCTCCACTCCCCGCCTGGCATTGACTTGCGCAGAATACCTGGCGTTTGACCTGGATATGCACATCCTTGTCATACTTATAGACATGACGTTTTACTGCGAATCTCTGCGTGAGATATCCGCTGCGCGCAAGGAGATACCCGGAAGAAGAGGGTATCCCGGTTATCTCTATACGGACCTGGCCACGCTTTATGAACGCGCAGGCCGCATCAAGGGCAAGGCCGGCTCAATCACCCTGCTGCCGGTATTGACCATGCCGGAAGACGACAAAACCCACCCTATACCCGACCTGACCGGCTATATTACCGAAGGCCAGATCATCCTCTCCAGGGAATTGCACCGTAAAGGCATCTATCCGCCAGTTGATGTCCTGCCCAGCCTTTCGCGCCTTAAAGATAAAGGTATCGGTCAAGGAAAAACCAGGGAGGACCATTCTGACGTATTGAACCAGTTGTTTGCCTGTTATGCCAAAGGTAAAGAAGCCAGGGAGCTGGCGGTTATACTGGGAGAGGCTGCGCTTTCCGATCTCGATAAACTGTATCTTTCCTTTGCTGATGCCTTTGAAGATGAATTTGTGCGTCAGCAGGAATCCGAGGACCGCACTATCTTTGAGACGCTTGAAATCGGCTGGAGGCTCATGGGTTCTTTGCCTGCGCAGGAGCTCAAGCGGGTAAGGGAAGAATACCTGAAAAAATACTATCAAAAGAAGGAACAATGATATTAAGGGTAAATCCCAACAGGATGGAATTATTGAGGCTGCGCCGCCGGCTCAGTCTCGCGCGCAGGGGGCACAAGCTCCTTCAGGACAAGCTTGAAGAGATGATGCGCAGGTTCCTCATCCTGCTTAAAGATATCGATACCGCACAAGAGGATTTCCAGCGGCGAACGGTAAGGATCATGCAGGAGATGCTTTATTGCCGCATAAGCTCAAGCAGGGAAAACTTTACCCAGGCCCTATCGCGTATCGAAGCCTCAATAGATATCGGGGTTTCATCCCGGCGGATCCTTAATGTGCGCACGCCTGTTTTTGATATCCGCTCTCTGTCTATTTCCAAGCATTACGATTTCTTTACTACCTCTGCGCAGCTGGACCTGGTGATCGCAGAGGCAAGCGATTATATCCGGTCGCTGCTGAAGCTGGCAGAGGTCTTAAAGAGCCTGCAGGTGCTCTCGTATGAGATCGAGCGGACCAGAAGGCGTGTCAATGCCCTGGAATATATGCTCATCCCTTCGATAGAAGAGACCATACGTTCCATCACCCAGAAGCTCAACGAATTCGAACGGGGAAATCTCACGCGCCTTATGCGGGTAAAAGAGATCGTGCGCAGCCATTAGTTGACGCAAAGAGGCGGTTCTTCTATAATACATTTGACTTTCGGGCGCTTAGCTCAGTTGGTTAGAGCGGTTGACTTACATTCAACAGGTCAGGGGTTCAACTCCTCTAGCGCCCATAGGCTGGCTCTGGCCGCAGGTTAGGTAAAGATACAATTAAGTTGTTGCAATTGCCGCAAGATTTAGTACAATAATACCTCTCGCGCGCATCTTTACCTCTGCGGGCTTAAGTTTTATCGTGGGGTCGTGGTGTAGCCTGGTTCAACACGTCGCCCTGTCACGGCGAAGATCGCGAGTTCAAATCTCGTCGACCCCGCCAGTTGAGAAATGGAGCGCAAGAGAGAAAGTCCCTATAGGGACTTTCCGACGAGAAAACGAGGCGGCGCTCTTTTAAAATAAAGTTCGAACCAATCTTTTTCAGAAATTCCTTCTGGGATTCTAAATTTCCTTCCGAAATTGCGCAATGCGCTCTGTTTAAAGAAGTTACGAAATCCTTTGCCTGTTCGAACCAATTATTGCCCCCAGCAGCAAAATCCTGCAGTTTTTCTTGTAATTCTTTCTTCTCGTTAATAAAACTTTCCTTTTTTCGTTGGTATTCTTCCAAGGTAATTGTGCCTTCTAAGTAAATATCAATAAGTTTACTTATCGTCTTATTGACCTCAGCGATTTTATCCTGTAGATTTTGCTGCTGGGGCAATGATGATTGGACACAGCTATTCTTATCTTTTTCTAACTGCTCTAAAATTCTCTTTGTCCAATCATCACACAAAGAAACTTTTTGAATTACCTTTTTTATCTGCGCGGCAAGCTCTTCTTCGCGTAGATATTTCTTAGGACAGTTCGTATTTCTCTTGGTGCAACGGTAATAAATAAATCCTTTGTGCGTTTCTGCGGTAATCATCCTGCCGCATTCTGCGCACCTCATCATTAAATCCCTAAAGACAAAATAATGCTTTGCTTTTTTGGGCTTGCCGCGTCTGCGCATAACTTCTTGGCATTTATCAAAAAGTTTCTTTGTGATAATTGGTTCGTGTGTGCCTTCGTAGGTTTCGTTATTGTAGCGGATGAGGCCGTAATAGATAGGATTCTTAAGGATATATTCATATCTCCAGGGAGTCAGAGGCTTATTCTCTTTGCCCGTAAGTCCACAGGCATTTAGAGTATTAGCTAATCGTTCAAGGGTATAGTTTCCGGTAGCATATAGCTCAAAGGCTTTCTTGATGAGTGGCGCCTTATTCTTATCAATGATAATTGTGTGCGTATTCTGGTCATTTAGATACCCTACCGGCGCCCATTGAGGCCAGATGCCCTTTCTTAGCTTTAAGCGAATACCACGCTTTACATTCTCAGAGAGCGAATCCACATAATACTTGCTTTGGCCAAAAGTGATAGAGAGCATAAACTTACCTTGTGCGTTGTTATCAAGACGATAAGTAGGAAACTTTAGGTCTTTAATTATGCCTCTATCTAAAAGGTAAATAATCCTTCCACCATCTACGGAATTGCGCGCAAGTCTATCGGGATGCCAGGCTAAGATGCCTTCAGCTTCGCCTTTTTCTATTGCTTTGAGCATTTCATTAAAGAGAGGCCTGCCCGGTTCTTTAGCCGTCATCTTTTCAACCAACTCCTTATAAACAAAAAGATTTTCTTTTTTAGCGAATGCGCGCAATTCCACTAATTGGGCCTCAATGGACAATATTTGTCTATCTTCATCATCAGTGGACTTACGGGCATATAGAAAATATCTCATCGGGGACCTCCTTCGGAAGGAAATTTAGAATCCAGTCATTTAATTTTGAGCCCGCGATAACTCAAAATTAAATGACAAAAAGATTGGTTTAAGAACTTTATTTTAAAAGAGCGCCGCCTCGTTTTCTCGTCGGAAAGTCCCTATAGGGACTTTCTCTCTTGCGCTCCATTTCTCAACTGGCGGGGCGCCTATGTTGCTGTTCGAAAGATTTTCATAGGCTCCCCACAATAGTTTATCTCCATGCGCCTGGGGGCGCAGACTTGTATTCAGGCGCTTGAGCTGATTTCCTTCTTTAGGCAACCCTTAGTCTTGTATGCAACCTTATTTACTTTTGGCGCTTAGCGACAATGCTAAGGCGCGTAAGATTCCCTTGCAATGCTCTTGTATTTTGGCGCTTGAAAGCCAGCAAAAAGGCAAATTTGGTGCGGGCAAATTTGCCTTTTTGCACAACTAAACCACAAAAATTCACAGGATTTCAAAAGAGAAAAATTGTTTTAAAATATGTTATTTCTGAGAGATAATTTCAGCAAAAAAATCCAATATTACATGGCTCTCTTCATAGGACTGTATTAACTCGCGAAAGGTCATTGATGAGCCTCTATCGTGTGCAGTTATATGTCGTTCTCGCACGATATTATTGAATCTTGTCTCCGCTCTTTGGTTTTCAATTGTACTTTGAATTTTATTTCTAAATTGTTCTCCGTATGTGGGCGAAAATCTATTCAATAATGTAATAAGTTCGTTGGTTAGCAGACTTCTTAATGTTGAATTTAAGCATGAAATTATAAATGACTCTATATTGGAATCTCCGATGCTCGAAGCTCTCTCTTGAATAATCTTTTTTATCTCTTGTTCATAAGACGAAAAGATTAATACCTGCAGATATCTTGTCACGTAAATTTCGAATTCTGTTCCCTCGCCACCGCTAGCCGATAAATACTTACTACAAACTTCTATGGCTTGATCGACACGAGGAAGTTTCATTTTTACGCTATTTTTTAAAAAGAATTCTATTTGCTAGCTCAAAACGATTCTTTACCACCTCAACATCTGTAGTGGCACCGCTTGTTGATTCAAGATAATCGTTATCGGATAATAATTTTCTGTACCTCTTATCAATATCCTTGGGAACATGGTTTATATTATTTGCAACCGCACACATAACAGAATCTAATACCGCTGAGTTAAGTCCGGCTCTAATATGAAATGGCTTAGTACCCAGATTTTTAACTACAACCTTGCAAACAGCAGTAAATAAATCTGTTGCTTTTCTAAGAAATTCTTCTTTGGGATTCCTATTAGCAACCATAAACTTTGTTAGATATTCTTTCATGGGTTTTTCGTATCGGTCTATATTAAGCAACGCAAAAAACCGCAGTATAAGCTCAACATCTTTTTGTCTACTATCAGGATTCTTCTTTCCTAATATCGCTCTCCAATCTTCATCGTTATTTAAATCCAATAGAAAATCATTAAATTTTCCATGATATATACAATTTCTGACTTCTTGGTTAGTCAATAACGTGCCCCCTGTATTTAATCTTTCAAAAATATGATAAACGCTAGTATCGTCATTCGGATCTAGCTGTTGCACAATAAAGGCTCGAAGAACGGAATCATTTAACTTTCTTTGGTCAGAAGGGTCAAATTCTTGAAAAGTTCTTTCGTGATATTTACTTTTATCACTCAGACCTTTTAACCGGAATATCTCTTTATCTCCCTTCTCTTTATCACCAAAAATACCGTCAAAAAAACAAAAAACACTCTTTAATCTTTGCTGTCCATCTATTACTTGCAATCTTTGCGATTTTCTCTCTTTGTAGAAATATACAGGGGGGACAGGCAAATCTAATAAGAAAGATTCAATTAGTTTACTTGCCTGTACTTGTTTCCAAACAAACTGCCTTTGGTATCCTGGTATCTCAATATCTTTCGCTTTCCATTTTTTGTATAAAACCTCCAAAGTAAAATCTGCTGGGTAAGTAGATATTTCGTATACAGGCGGACTACTTTGCCAATCTTCTATTTCAGACTCAATATATTCAAATTCTATATCTTCAACGCTTGATACTTCGGAAATAATTTCTACCTTATTGGGGCTTTTTTTCATAGCAGGCCTCCCTGTAATACTTTAGCTCATTATTTTTTATTTAATCTTTTTGTGATATAGACTATAGCCGCATTTATGTCTTTTATGCCGTGCTCCCAAATCCTTATAATCTTCCAGTTCATTTTCTTATAATGCGCGTTAACTTCTTTGTCTCTATTTTTATTCCTTTCTATTTTTTTAATCCAATATTTCTTTTTCGACGATGGTAAACGACAATGCTTAGAACATCCATGCCAAAAACATGAATCGATAAAGATAACTGTTTTATATTTTGGTAAAGCAATATCTGGCTTCCCAAAATAATTGCTGACATTTTTTCTAAATTTATAGCCTATTTTTCTAAGTGCTTTCCTAAATTTAAGTTCCAGTTTAGTGTCTTTACTTTTAACCAAACGCATAATCTGGCTTCGTCTATTTTGTGAAACATTATCCACCATAATTATCGCACTTCCCAGCCTTTTGGCATAGTCAAGCCATCGTACTTACGTTTTTTCATGAATGGCTTTATTTCAGCACTTGAAGGAAATTCAGCATTAAATTCTCTTTCGACGTCTTTAAGCAAAAATACGCCTAATTTCTCTCTGTATTTCTTGCTTAAGCAAAGCTTGTACCATTGGTCTAAATCATTGATGGTAACTATGCCTTGTATTCTATTTGCCCACCCGACCTGTTTTAACAAAGCCGAAATTGAATCTCTTTCTGAGTCAAGGCATACAATAACTATTCTTTCCGCAAGAATGTCCTCCGCTATATCCTCAACAAGTTCCGGGGTCAAGGTTAAGTGTTTTACCTGAATTGCTGCCCCAAAATTAGCCCACATGTCTAAACCTCTATCCGCGGCATTCGCCACTCCAACCCGATATAAAGCTGCTGGCAAGACTAATTTAGTCTGATTACTCTGCAATCCCAAAACCATTTTTAAAAAACTCTCAAAATCTTTTATTATTTCTTCGTCTTTATTGCATATCTCGAGAGTGATTTGCGTTTTTAATGCCCTAACAATAGTCACAAAAAGTGCGTAAACCAAAATCTCGTACATCTTATCTATGCTTCTTTTTAGACCGGGAATTTCAGTAAAAAATGAAACGGCTTGTTTCAAAGAAAAGGCGTCTGGCGTCGCTTTCTTAATATATTGTTGCACCGAATAAACAGAAGTTAATCTATTTTCTAACGCTTTATAGATATACGCTTCAACGAACCCGCGGCCTTTTTTATTAATTTTCCCCAATTCTGCCAAGAGAATCGGAGGCATAGCATTAGCTTCAAAAACATTGTCTTGATATTTTTGACTAGATGTACTTCTGCGCCCTACAAGCAAAAGAGAAATTTCATCGCGCCATCTTTTTGAAATATTGCGGTATGATTCTAAGTCTTTAAGGTCCCATCCGCGTTCCGTACGATGACGATATAGTATTTCCGCGATCTGAATTGGTTTGTAGAAATGAACGCGAGATTTTCTGATAATTGTGTCTAGCACTTCTTTTGATTTATTACCTGCCGGCATATATTTTTTCCTGTTTATTTTTTGAAAATAAATCTGTCGGAACCAAAGATTCGATTGGTTTCTGATCCATGGCCTCTATCATAGCTCTGGCTACTGCTTCAATCTTTGGTATCACTACGCTATTCCCCGCTTGTTTTCTTGCTTCCGAGTCATTAACCACAATTTTAAAAGAATCCGGAAAACCTTGAAGACGAAACATTTCTCTCGGTGTCAATCGTCTTCGTCCATTTACCATTAAATAATTGTATGAACCATTTGCTCTTAATGCGCAAGAAAATCTATGTATTCCGATATTGCCAGCTTTGTTTTCATGCCAAACCGTTAAACCTCGCGGCGGATTCGGCACTTTTTCTTTTAACTTTCTCAGCATGTAATCCGATAAAAAATACTTCTTGTCAACTTTTTCATCCGGCTCAAGAATATCCGCCAGAGTCAACATCTTGCCATCGCCCCTCTTTGGAAATTTAAAAGGGAAATTCTCAATAAATCCAACTATAATAATGCGTTCTCGTTTTTGCGGGACTCCGAAATCTAAACCATTTAAAACCTTGTAATGAATAAAATATCCTAATTTATCTAATTTCTCTAATATAACTTTAAATGTTCGACCTTGCGCATGAGTTTCAAGCTGTTTTACATTTTCCAAAAGAAATGCTTTCGGTTTTTTGGCGGATAAAATTCTTTCAATTTCGAAAAACAAAGTTCCTCTTGTGTCGGCAAAACCCAGCCTTTCTCCAATAATGCTAAATGCTTGACAAGGAAACCCGGCTGTTAAAATATCGTGTTCGGGAATATCCTTCGCGTCAATTTTTGAAATATCTCCGAACGGCTTTTCTCCAAAATTAGCTTCATACATACGTTGACAGCCTTCATCCAATTCGGACGAAAAGACACATTTTGCTCCCAGTCTCTCAAAAGCAATGCGTATTCCGCCTACGCCAGCAAACAAATCAATGAATTTTAATTGCTTTCTCTTGTTTTCCATTTTCGCTACTTCATAGCCCTTATTAAACATAAAAAACCTCCGCCTTTTCAAGCGAAGGTTTTACTTATTTTAATGTGGAGGTTCCCCCTTCGAACACACCACTTTATACCTAATTGTTGATTTATTTTTACCATAAAAAACTTGTTCTGTCAACTATTTTCTGCCGAGCAACTCATCTATCCCTACGCCGAGAGCATCGGAAATTTTAATCAAAGTTTCAATAGAAGGATTTGGAGTGTACCCGCCTTCAATTTTAGCCAATGTGCTAAAAGGAATATCGGCTTTTTTAGCAAGTTTATCTTGAGACATCTTCAATTTTTTCCTTAACTCTTTTATTCTCTTGTCTAAATTAATACTTGACATACTTATCAAAATTTTGATATGATTTATTTAGCAATAATTATCTCTTTTCCTTAGATTATATTCTAACACAACAACTGATATTTTAAAACAATTTTTCTCTTTTGAAATCCTGTGAATTTTTGTGGTTTAGTTGTGCAAAAAGGCAAATTTGCCCGCACCAAATTTGCCTTTTTGCTGGCTTTCAAG
>Ga0101944_10003215_pt1 | contig 23547 bp, 14 predicted proteins | sample DewCreD2012metaG_FD_75245 | JGI IMG/M metagenome (GOLD analysis project Ga0101944, IMG submission 75245) | Hot spring sediment bacterial and archeal communities from British Columbia, Canada, to study Microbial Dark Matter (Phase II) - Dewar... ... | reverse complement strand
TGGCTTCCAGCACAATTTCGGGCTTGGGCGGCACATACGAGATGGTGCTTTGCGGCCCTTCGGAGGCAGCATGGAAGGAGATGTCGTGCAGAGGGTCTTCCTTTTCTTTGCCGAAACTGTACGAGTAGTAACTGCTTTCTTGGTTATTGAAGGTGACGCATGGGCTGATTATATCCAGCACAGCGATGCCGTTGTGCGCCAGGGCGGCTTTTAGTACTTCTTTGACCTGTTTGGCGTTTCCGGCGAACAGGCGCGCGACAAAGGTTGCGCGTGATGCCAGGGCTTCCATACAAATGTCAACCGGCAGGTACAAGTTGGTGCCTTGTTTCTTGAGTTCCAGTCCGCGGTCAGCGGTGGCCGAAAACTGGCCTTTGGTAAGGCCATAGACACCGTTGTTTTCGACGATATAGACCATATTGACATTTCGACGCATGGCGTGTTTGAACTGTCCCATGCCAATACTGGCACTGTCGCCGTCGCCAGAGACGCCCAGCCCTTTAAGACGATAATCGGCAAACAGCGCACCGGTTGCCAATGAGGGCATACGTCCGTGTAGGCTGTTGAAGCCAAACGAGCGGTTCAGGAAGTAGGTCGGGCTTTTGCTCGAACAGCCAATGCCTGAGAATTTGATGATTTTTTCGGGAACGACATTGGCCTCGTAGCAAGCCGCGATAATCTGGTTGGAAATTGAGTTGTGGCCGCAGCCCTGGCACAGGGTGGTCGGGTTGCCGCGATAATCGTTTTTGCTCAAGCCGACAGCGTTGACCTGGGCGGGCGCGCCGGCCGCTTGTCCCGCGATTCCCAGCGGGATGGGGAGTGATTCGCTCATGTTATTTTTCCTCCTGTTCCAGGATTGCCGACCAAATCCACTTTGCGGTGGGCGGCAGGCCGTCGTTGAAGGCAACCGGAATCAGCCGGGTGGCATGTTCGGGGTGTTTGATGCTCAAGAGTTGCTGTAATTGCCCGTCGCGGTTCATTTCGACGACATAGACGCGCTCGTGAGATGCGATGAATTCGCTCACTTCACGGGTAAACGGCATGGCGCGCAGGCGCAGGTAGTCACTTTTCAGGCCATGTTCGCGCTCCAGCCGGGCGCGCGCTTCTTCGACTGCCGGGTCGGTGGAACCATAGGCGATGATGCCGAATTTTGCGCCTTCGGTTTGCAGTACAATCGAGCGGGGCAGGTATTCTTTGGCGGTCTCGTATTTCTTCTTGAGCCGCTCCATGTTGGCAACCCATACATCTGGCTCTTCAGAGTAGCGCGCCTCGGGTGTGTGTCCGGTCCCGCGCGTGAAGTAGGCGCTCAGCGGGTGGGTGTTGCCGGGCAGGGTGCGGTAGGGGATGCCGTCGCCGTCTACGTCGCGGTAGCGGCCCCAGTCTCCCTTGATGCGCTCCAGGTCTTCTTCCCATAAGATTTTGCCGCGATCCATAGGAACATCGGGATATTTGAAAGGTTCACTCATCCACTGGTTCATGCCGAAGTCGAGGTCTGATAGCACGTAGACGGGGGTCTGGAGCCGCTCGGCGAGGTCGAAGGCGCGCCAGCCGAACTCGAAGCACTCGTTGATTGACCCTGGCAACAGGATGAGCGAATCGATGTCGCCATGTCCCATGTTAGCCGCGAAGGCCAGGTCGCCCTGCGATGTGCGGGTTGGCAGGCCGGTGCTGGGCCCCATGCGCTGCACATCCCAAATCACCAGCGGCACTTCGGCGAAGTAGGCCAGCCCGGCGTATTCGGTCATCAGGCTCATGCCGGGGCCGGAAGTGGAGGTCATGGCGCGCAGTCCCGCCCAGCCCGCGCCGACGCACATGCCAATTGCTGCCAGCTCGTCCTCAGCCTGAACAACTGCAAACGTGTTTTTGCCCTCTTCAGTTCGGCGCAACTGCGGCAGGTATTCGTTCAGAGACTCAGCCAGGCTGGAGGCTGGCGTGATGGGGTACCAGGCGGCAAACTGCACCCCGCCATAAATTGCGCCCAGCGCGGCGGCGGTGTTGCCGTCGGCCATAATCAGCCCATCGGTTTTGTTGGATGGTTCTACATAGAATGGGTCGTGCTTGGTCAGGTTGGCGGCGGCCCATTCAGCCCCAGCCTTGACCATGCTCATATTGAGCGAGACCGGCCGCTCTTTGTTTTTGAAATGAAATTTGAGCGCCATTTCGATTTTGGCCTGGTCGATGCCAATCATTTGCGCCAGGATGCCGACATAGACCATGTTGGCAACCAGGTCGCGCAGGTTGGCGGGAATGTCGGGATTCGAACGCACCAACTGTTTGACAGGCATAGGGTAAATGCTGATGTCTGCGCGGTTGATGGGCAATTTGATGTCATCGGCGTAGAAGAACGCCCCGCCCGGAGCCACGTCGGCCAGGTCGCGGACGAACGAGGCCGGGTTCATGGCGACCATGATTTCGTGGGTTTCGCGCCGGGCGGTGAATCCATCTCCGCTGACGCGGATGGTGTACCAGGTCGGCAGCCCCTGGATGTTGGATGGGAACAGATTCTTGCCTGAAACCGGAATCCCCATCTTGAACAGGGCGCGCAGAATGGTGTTGTTGGCGGTGGAACTCCCTGAACCATTCGCCGTGCCGACGGTAATCGAAAAATCATTGACAATTCGCTGGGTCATATCTCTCCTTGTTCCTTGTTGACCTGTTTCCTTTTCTACCCGTTTCCTTTTCTACCTGTTTCCTTTTCTACTTGTTTACCTGTCTACCTGTTTACTTGTCTATCTACCTATCTGCCTGCTTACTTTCTCACTTCCCCGGTCTGTGGTCGAGTAAATCGGCCAGCATATCGGCGTGTTCGACCAGCGCCCGGTAGCCCGTCTCGAAGTCCCCCCCGCAAATTGAATCGACCATTTTCTGATGGTACTCCCAGACCTCGCGCAGGTAAGCGTAATCGGTGAAGACGTTCAGGCCAATCGATTCGTAGGCTTCCCAGTACGCTTCCAAGATGCCACTCACGAAGGGGTTATCGAGTCTCCCATAGATAATGAGATGGAGTTGTTTGTGTTCTTCGTGGGGGATTTGGATGGGACGACCATCCAGTTTTTCCCAGGCGCGGGTTACCAACTGTTTGAGTTTGTCGTGGTCTTCGGGGGTCAGTTTTTCCACCGCTTCGTGCCAGTAGGCTGCCTCGACGTGTTTGCGCAAATCGGCGAAACGCTGGAAGTTCGCCTCGTCCAGCGCCATGGCATAACCTAAACTCTGTCGCACTGAAGGCAAGAAGGTGAATGGAAGCCGACGAATACCGGTGCGCGGGCGGACTTCCACCAGGCCCAGGGCGCGCGCCACCTCCAGTTGTTCACGCAGGCTGGCAACGCTGACGCCCAATTCCGTACCCAGGCTGGTCAGCGCCGGGAGACTTTCCTCCGCTTGTGGGTGGGCAGCCAGGTAGCGCATGAATTCGGAGATATGATTTGCGGCCATAGGGGATACGTCAAATAAATTCGATTAATCCGATAATTTATATCATTAATATACCATCGATAATTTGGAAGGTCAATATAAAAACATCCCGAAGGCAGGAAAAGCCTTCGGGACGTTCGTCACATTACATTCAAGAGCGTTTGACGCTGCTCAACGCTCTCGCCTGGTTTGACGCGGATGCGATGCGCTGTGCCATCCCTGGGTGACTTTAATTCGTTTTGCATCTTCATCGACTCCAGGATGACCAGCACTTGTCCTTTTTGGACTTGCTGTCCTTCTTCGACCGGCACGCTCACTACGAGACCAGGCATGGGTGCTTTGAGATGGAATTCGCCGCTTTCCGCTCTGGCTCCTCCGGCAGTTTTGAGTCGTTTTTCGCGTTCATCTTCCACCATCGCTTTGTACTGCCGCCCGCGTAAAAGCACCTGCCAGTCTTTTTCTTCCGGGTAGACATAGGCTTCGTAAGATTTCCCGCCAATAATCAACGAATAGACTGGCTGCCCATTGACCGCCATGAAATCCACTTCCAGGATATTCTCGTTGATGCGGATATGCTTCTCGTCGATGATTTCGACGCTGAACTCCTTGTCTTCAATGGTTGTCACATACTTCATCTTTTCCTCGCTCCTCGTTACCGATTTCTCACAGCCTAAAACACCGAACACTCAATACTGAATACTGCATCACCGGTGCATTCGTTCCCAGCGTCCAACCCATTTCCAGTTAGAGGTATCGCGTTCGTTGCGTTGGACGAACTGCGCGGAGCGTTCTGTTTGCTGGTGGGCGGCAAGCGTTGCCAGCACGGCAGCGATTTCCATCATGCGCGGGTCGCTTTCTTCCTGAATGGCGAAGCGTTCCTCCACGAAACGCGTGTCGTATTGCCCGCCCATGAAGCGGTGGCTGTCCATCAGTGTTTGGTGGAAGGGGATATTCGTCCGAACCCCGACAATGCGATATTCCTCCAGCGCGCGCCGCATCCGCAGGATGGCCTGGGCGCGGGTCTCGCCCCAAACAATCAGTTTGGAAATCATCGGGTCGTAAAATGGCGTAATCTCGAAGCCGGGGTACACGCCCGTATCGACCCGCACGCCGGGGCCAGTCGGCAACAGGCTGTGGGTAATGCGCCCGGTGGAGGGCATGAAGTTTTCGTAAGGGTCTTCCGCGTTGATGCGGCACTCGATGGCCGCGCCGTTGAATTGGATGTCTTCCTGCTTGTACTGCATCGGCCGCCCGCGCGCAATACGGATTTGCTCTTTGACAATGTCCACGCCTGTTACCATTTCGGTCACGGGATGTTCTACTTGCAGGCGGGTGTTCATCTCCAGAAAGTAGAAGTTGCGGTCTTTATCGACCAGGAACTCGATGGTCCCTGCGTTAACGTAATCGACCGCCTGAGCCGCCTTGACCGCCACCGCGCCCATTTTTTGGCGCAGTTCCTCATCCATAATGGGGGAGGGCGATTCCTCGACCAGTTTTTGGTGGCGGCGCTGGATGGAGCAGTCGCGCTCGCCCAGGTGGATGACGTTGCCCTGCGAATCGGCCAGCACCTGGATTTCGATATGGCGCGCGCCGGTCACGAGTTTTTCCAGGTAGACATTTCCGTCGCCGAAGGCGGATTCGGCCTCGCGCCGCGCCGATTTCAGCAGTTCTGGCATGTCCTCCAGGCTGCGGACTTCGCGCATCCCCTTGCCGCCCCCGCCCGCTGTGGCTTTGATGAGCAGCGGAAAGCCGATTTTCGGGGCTATCATCAGCAATTCATCGTCGGTCAGGTTGCCGACATCTTCCGTTCCCGGCACGACCGGCACGCCCGCTTTGCGAACCGTCTCGCGGGCGGTCATTTTATCGCCCATGGCCGCAATCGAAGACGGTTTTGGCCCGATGAAGGTGATGCCGCTCTCTGCGCAGGCCGCCGCAAATTCTTCGCGCTCGGCCAGGAAGCCATAGCCCGGATGGATGGCATCCGCGCCCGATTTGCGCGCAAATTCCAGGATTTTATCCATCCGCAGGTACGATTCGCGCGAGGGGGCCGGCCCCAGCAGGTAGGCTTCATCGGCCAGGCGGACGTGCAAGGCTTGCCGGTCGGCCTCCGAGAACACGGCCACCGTTTCCAGTCCTACTTCCCGGCAGGCGCGGATGATGCGCACTGCAATTTCTCCGCGATTGGCGATTAAGACTTTTTTGAACATGCAAGCTCCAGCGAATAATGGTGAATGATGATATATACCGATGAATGCTGAATTGGGGTTTTATTCTACATTCATCGTTCTGCGTTCATCATTCTGCATTCATCTACAAGGGGATATTCCCGTGTTTCTTGGCAGGGTTGGCGTCGCGCTTGTTCTGGAGCATCTCCAGGGCGTTAATCAGGCGCGGACGAGTTTCCTTTGGCTCGATGACATCATCGATATAGCCGCGTTCTGCCGCCACATACGGATTCGCAAATTTCTCGCGGTAATCTGCTGCCAGTTCGGCCTTGCGCGCGGCAGGGTCTTCGGCTTTGTCCAACTCCCGGCGGAAGATGATGTTGACCGCCCCTTCTGGCCCCATGACGGCAATTTCTGCGGTCGGCCAGGCCAGGTTCACGTCGCCGCGAATGTGCTTAGAGGACATGACGCAGTATGCGCCGCCATACGCCTTGCGGGTGATGACGGTCAGTTTCGGCACAGTCGCTTCGCAGTAGGCGTAGAGCAGTTTGGCCCCGGAGCGGATGATGCCGCCATGCTCCTGCACCGTGCCGGGCAGAAATCCGGGAACGTCCTCGAAGGTCACAATTGGGATATTGAATGCGTCGCAGAAGCGGATGAAGCGCGCCGCCTTCTCGCTGGCGTCGATATCCAGCACGCCTGCCAGCACAGCCGGCTGGTTGGCGACAATCCCAATCGCGTGGCCGCCCAGTCGGGCAAACCCGACTACGACGTTCATGGCGTAGTTTTCGTGGATTTCAAAAAAGTCGCCGTTATCCACAATTGGGCGGATGACCTCTTTGATGTCATAAGGCTTCCCGGCCTCGTCGGGGATGATGCTGTCGAGCGATTCATCCATCCGAAGAGGGTCATCGCCGGTGGCCTGGTAAGGCGGGTCTTCCATGTTATTTTGCGGAATGAACCCCATCAATTTGCGGATGAGATAAAGCGTATCGGCCTCGCTGTCGGCAGCGACGTGGCAGACGCCTGACTTTTCGGAATGAACGCTGGCTCCGCCCAGTTCTTCCTGCGTCACCTCCTCGTGCGTGACTGCCTTGACAACATCCGGCCCGGTCACAAACATATACGAAGAGTTGCGCACCATGAAAATAAAATCGGTCAGCGCCGGGGAATAGACCGCGCCGCCCGCGCACGGCCCCATAATGGCCGAAATCTGCGGGATGACGCCGCTGGCAAGCGTATTGCGCAGGAAAATATCGGCGTAGCCTCCCAGCGAAACGACCCCTTCCTGGATGCGCGCGCCGCCCGAATCGTTCAACCCGATGACCGGTGCGCCGTTTTTCATTGCCATATCCATGATTTTGACGACTTTTTCGGCGTGGACCTCGCCCAGAGAGCCGCCAAAGACGGTGAAATCCTGGGAAAAGACGTAGACCAGCCGCCCCTCGATGGTCCCCCAGCCGGTCACCACGCTGTCGGATGGGAATCGCTGCTTGTCCAATCCGAAATCATGGGTGCGGTGCATGACAAAAGCATCGATTTCGCGGAACGAGCCTTTGTCTAATAAAAGGTCGATGCGCTCGCGGGCGGTCAGTTTGCCGCGCTGGTGCTGGGACTGGATTCTTTCCTCGCCGCCGCCCAGCCGCGCCCTGGCTTTGCGTTCGCGCAAGGCCTCGATGCGCGCATTGTCTCGGCGCTGCTCGATAACCATATCGCTCATCCTCTCTCCTTTGTTGCGTAATTCGTTATTCGATATTCGTTATTCGAGCATCGAAGATCGAGTCGAATATCGCCTATTCTAAAAATTTCTTCGACCAAATCGTGCCAAATATGAAAACTGCCAAAAGTGACACGGAAGCCGCAATACTAAAGACAAAATTTGGCGCGGGCGAGGGCTGCATGACCAGCCGGTCGAACCAGTACCAGGCAAGATACAATCCTGCCAGCGCCAGCCCGGCGGCGAATGCCGGCCGTTTCCCGGCCCAGAGCAAATACGCCAGCCATAACCCGGCGAGGGCCCATGCCAGCCCTGCTCCCATTATATAGGCCGGCGGCGCGCCAAATTCTCTCAAGATGTCCCAATTTGCAATTGCGCTGTAAACACGAATCACATTCCAGGACGTGATACATAACACAAACACGGATAAGATAGTTACGCGGGCCGGGCGCTCTGAAAATGATGTCATAACGAAATCCTGGTAAAAAAAATCTTTCCTCTTTTTGCATTCTTTGAAAGAGCAGGGAAAGAGGAAAGAGGATGACTTTTCGCATTTATGGTACTGGGTAGAACTTTAGCAACTCTTTCTGCCCATATTTTGGCGCACCCGGCACCGGGACGAATTGCTCCGGTTTGAATTGTTGGTCGTAAGGCGCGCTATGCGTGATGATGTACTGATTGGCGAATACATAATCCAAGCCCATTTCTTCCAGGTATCGGGATGCCTGCCCGGTTTTCATCGCCTGGAAATATGGGTAGGAATTAATCAACCCGTCCATATTGACAATGGTTCGGTTGCGGATGAAATATCCCGCGCTTCCGCCGCCTGTCATGCCAATAATCGCTCCTTCTTCGCTATATCCTTCCAGGATGGTCAGCATATCGAGATACGGCTGTCCCTCATAACGGCTCACAAGCGGCATTCGCCGAATCATCGCGGTTGAAAAGATATATGCCAACAGCAGGCTGAGCGCGCCTGCCGCTGCCCAGGCCACGAAGTTAACTTCTTTTCGTCTCGGCAGCGTGTCGAGCAGTCCACGCAGGCCGAGCGCGCCTGCCAATACCAGCGATACCATTTGGGTCGTCCAGTACCACTCGTGCGAAGCGGCATAGCCCATCGCGGCGTACAGGAAGCCGTGCAGCCAGGCGCTCATGAAAATCGGCAGGAAACCGGTTTGGAACAAACGAGGCAGGCTGCGGGAGCGGTTTCTCAAGATGACAAACAGCCACCCTGCAAGGATCAGAATTAAAGCGCCCCAATACCAGGCTGAAACGGTTTCGCCGTTTCCCGACATCTTCTCCGCCCAGGTATAGAGCGGACGGGTGAGCAACCCCCAACTCTCTGTGTGGAGCGGGTCGAGCGTGTAAATGTCCAGCACGGTTTTCTCTCCGCCGCCATACGCATTGCCGGGCAAGGTTCCCCACCAGCGTTTAATTTGACCGCTGACCGGCATCCACGTTCCGAACAAGAGACGGTTAATGCCCATGTATGCCAGCAGGCCAGCCCCAACGATTCCATAGTACATAAATCCGGCGTGTAGCCATTTAGGTAACAGGTCAAACTGCGTTTTTATTTGTTCCCCAATCGCTGCTTTTGCCGATACATTTTCGCTTCGCTGCGAAACGATTCGCAGCCCAAAACGGGTTGCCAGGGTAAGCAACGTCATCAACAGCCAGTAGAGCAGGGGGACGGCGCGCGGCATTTCGGCCAGGTCCAACGACTTGAGCATGAGCATGATTCCGGCAGAGAGACCTGTCACCAATGTTACCCCGCCCAGAGTGCGGGTCACAATCTGGCGCGCAGTCTGTGTTTTTGGATGTTCGTACAGACCAATGAAGTAGAAAATCACGGCCTGCAAAACAAAGGTGATGGCGCTCATCAGGATGGCAGAATCCGCGAATACTTGCAGGTAAAATCTCAGCCCGGCGCGTTGGATGTACGCGCCCACCACCGTCCCGAAGACCAATGCCAACTCGAGCGGAACCAGGTAACGAATTGCTGAGCGTCGAAAGACCATCCAAACGCCTGCAACCAGCACAAGGTAGATGCCGTCTAGTCGGCTGAACAGGACGAACAGCGCGGCCAACGCCAGTTTGGCGAAGTCGCCGCCGGTTAGGATTTGTTTTTCATCCAGCACTTGCGTCAGGCGAAGAAGCAGGATAACTGAGAGCGCGACCAGGCCGGTTTCCAGCCCCAGTTGGGTGATGGTTCCGTGAATGGTCCAATCCAATGCCCAATAGGAAGCGGCCAGCACGGCAATTGGCTCGCCAACCGGCTTTTTTAACAGGCGGAAGAAAAGGATTGCGGTAATGACACTGAAGGCCGCCATCACAAGCACCAAGACACGCAACGGCAAGATGAGGTCGAAGCGTGCCAGGGCGAAAATTGGCACGCAAACCAGCGTCCATAGAGGGTGATAACCATTGGTTGGGTTAATGCCATCGAAGGTCGAGCCGCGTCCCTCGCTGATATTTTGCGCCACCTTGAAGTAATAATAGGCATCGTCACGCACGAACCAGCGCATCGAAAAGTTGTGCGGAGCCGAAAAAGCCGCATAGATGTGAACGCCCATCACGATGATGATGAGCGCCAGTTCGAACCAGTGAAAGCGTTTCAGGAAAGTCAAATTTACCTCGTTAAGAGTCCGCTGGCTTGCCGGGGAGGGGATTATATGTCGAGCGTTATTTTACCCAATTGTTCGCCATTTTCCAGGCGTTCGTGCGCCAGGCGGGCATCTTTGAGCGGGAAGGTCTGGTCGAGCGCGACGGGAAGTTTTCCGCTGGCGACCAGGCCCATTACATCTGAAAAGTCCTTCAGCGTGCCCATCGTCGAACCGAGCAGGCTCAAGTGTTTGCCGAAAATGAAGCGGTTATCAATTTCGAATTTTGGGCCGCCGGTGTTGCCAACCGTCAGGATTCTGCCACCCTTGCGCGCGGCGCGGAAGGAGAGTGGGTAAGTCGTACCGACGTTATCCACCACCACATCCGCGCCTTGTTTGTTGGTGGCCGCAAAGACGGCTTTGTGCCAATCTGGTTCTTTCGAGCGGTCGATGAGTACGTCCGCGCCGAGCGACTCGGCCAGGCGAAGTTTTTTCTCATCTGAACCCACCACAATCACCCTCGCGCCGATGTATTTTGAGATGGCGATGGATGCAGTATTGACCCCGCCTGATGCCCCCACGATGAGAACGGTTTCTCCGCTTTGCAGGCTTCCGCGCGAAATGAGCGAATGCCAGGCGGTCAGGTACGCCAACCCCGCTGCGGCAGCCATGCGCAGGTCGAATCCGGCGGGTAAACGGAACAATTGCCTGGGCGGCAGGGAGATGTATTCGCAGTAGGTTCCGCGCACGGTCTCGCCAAGCAGGTTCCAGCGGGCGCACAGGTTGTCTTTCCCGGCGCAGCATAGTTCACATTCGCCGCACCCCAGGTTGGCGTTAATCGCCACTTTTTCGCCGATGTTCCACCCGTTGATGCCTTCACCAAGCGCGGCAATTTCACCTGCCCCATCTGCGCCTGGGATGTGGGGATACTCCAGCCGAATGCCAGGCCAACCGTTGCGTACCCACAGGTCGAGCCGGTTGAGCGCGGCAGCGCGCAGCCTGACCAGGATTTCGCCAGGTTTTGGTTCGGGCGTGGGAAAATCGGCGTATTCCAACACTTCGGGGCCGCCATGTTGGTGAAAAAAGATGGCTTTCATTTGAAGGTTATCTCCCGCACATGGACGTTCGCAACCGGGCCCTGGTTATTATCTCGGATGGATACAATCACATGATTGGATTCTGCCGGGCCGTTGGCGAAAGGAATATTGACTGTTGGGTCTGCGGGCAGGTTCACGAAATTTTCACGATATTCTATCGGAACTTCTGAACCTGGCGCATAAACCTGTACCACTACGTCGAAATTTGCCATTGAGCCAGTCACCAACTCCAACTGCGAGGTGGGGATGGGCTTCTCGAAGAAAAATTCGAACACAATTGGGTTGGCCTGCTCTCCCCTGACCAATGTTCCCGGGTCGCCATCCAATATGTGGCGCAATGCGTCGCTGCCCAGGCGCGAATGAACGATTCGAACGGGCTGGCCCTGCCATTCGAGCAAACTTTCGACCGGTTTGCTGCGTTCTTCTATTTCAGCGGCAAGCAGTTCATCGATATTATCTGCAAATTTGATATTAATGACGCGGAAACCGGGGCGGCCATCGGGATAGGGGAGTATTGAGCGCACAGTGACCTCTTTGAATTTCGGGTCGCTGATGATTTTCTCAAATTCTTCTTCCGTAACCACAAAATAAGTTTTGTCGTTGGGCGGGGGGTTCCGGTCCAGGATGTTATAAACTTGGCCGACCATCATGCGCGGGCGCAGTTCAGGCGGCACAAAAAACATCATGAATTGCTCGGCGCCATTGGCCCAGGATGGGGTGACAACAAAATAAGCCTCAGGGTCGCTCTTTAGAGCGGGAACGACCGTTTCTTCGTAAACCTGTTTTGCGCCATATTGCATTCCATACAGCCCATAGTCGGTATACCAGGTTGGGCCGTTGCGCAGGGCGTCAGTCAGCATGGCGAGATTGGCAGCGCCCAGCAAGACAAAAACGGCCAGGGGTAGCAGGCCGGTCGAAGCCAGTTTTGAAGCGAGGCCCCCCTGGCGCTTCGCCAGCCAGTTTTCGATCAATTCCAGCACGAAGTTGAGTCCCAGCGCGGCCAGCAGGGTGGCCGGGATGACAAATACGAGTACGCGGGTGATTCCGATTTGCGCCAGGGCAGCGCCTGCCGGGGCTGCCAGGCCGGCCAGAAGCAAAACCCGATGGGCTGGCGAGCGGAAGTGATACAACGCAATCCCCACGCCAATCAATAAGAAGGGGAACATCCATAGCGGAAGATTGCCGTATCCCTGCATCTGGTGACGCACCAGGTCGTGTCCATAGGGCGAGAACCAGTACTGGGGGCTGAGTCCGTACAAATATTGCTCAAGGAAAAAGATAATTTTTTCTGTCAGCGAATAGGGCTGAATCCAGTACGAACCCAGCTGGCGCAAGTGGTCGAGAGGGGAATATTCATACGTGAGACGGAATCGCGCATACGGAATGGCAAGTAAGGCGACCAGTCCAAGCGATTTTAGCAAAGTCAGGCGTTGCTTCCAGTGATATTGCAGGTCGTTGAAAAACAGGAAAATCCCAGTGGTTGCCAGTACCAATTGCCCTGGGCTGTACGAATAGAAAGCCAGCCCGGCCATTAGCGCCGCCCAGTACACGTTATTCGGGTTGCGCAGCCGATATTCCAGGTAAAAATACAGGAATCCGGCATAAAACGACACAAACAGCGCGGTCTCGAACGCAGTCCGCGAATGCAGGAACCAGGCTGGGGCCAGCGAAAGTAGCAAAGTCGCCAGCCACCAATGTCTGACCTGGAAGGCGTTCCGTAGCATCAACCCTACGGCAAAAGCCGCCAATAAGGTGACCACCACCGATGTTGCTCGCGTTACGAAGATTGAATTCTCAAAAAACAAGAGCGGAAGGACTTGCAGGTAAACGCTGACGCTCAGATTGTAATAGGCGCCGTTTTGAAAATAAGTTGGCAAGAGTTCCCCTGCTGGGCCGCGCATGCCGCGCTGCAGCAACCCCTCAGCCGAGACGGATTGCACTGCTTCGTCGCCGAAAAAGTAGATAGGATAGTCGGTCAGGCCGATTAACCGCGTGACCAGGTAAAGCAAAACAGCCAGGCCGAACAGCCAACCCGCCAGCCCTTGCGGCGAGAGCGCGATTGCCCCCAGCGCGGCACGCAAACGGGAGAATATTGCTTCTGACCAGGCAGGCAGGGCGAGTTGCGGCAGCGGCGTCCATTTTGGTGCGGCCGTCTGCCTGACCGATGCGCCACCCTGTTTATTAGTGACGATGGTGATATGAATGACGGTATCGGCAGGGACCTCGGCATTGATATTGATACGAATCAGGTTCGCGCCCTCAGGCTGTTGTTCCGTTTCGTGAACAGTCACCTCGCTGATAATCTTCTCTGCTTCCTGGGCGCTGTCAGCGGCCTCTGTCTTAGGGGTCGGTACGGCGGCTGGAACAGACTCCGCTGCCGCGTGGCTGTGAGTCGGTCCCGTTTCAGGCCCGGGATCCGGCCTTTGAACCGAAGAGCGCGTAAAGCGTCGTTTGAACCAATCAGGCCAGTGGAAATGCGGCAGGTTCAGGCCAGGCCGCTTGAGCGATTGCAGGCGGTTGCCCCAGTACGGAAATAAATTTTTCAAGCTGGAGTTGCGCCGGTAACGCAGGAGAAGAAAATCCATCCCAAGCAGCAAACTGATGACGACGATGATTTGGATAAGACTCTCAATACTCATGGCGTAACACCCTGCAACTGCTCTTTAGAAACCTTGTAGGCAAAGAAAAGGGCTTCTTGTGGTTGGAATCGGCGTTGTTCGGTTATCCATTGGCCTCCCGGCAGCCATTCGGCGATTTGGCGCAAATCTGCTTCGCGCTCGGGAATGGCTAAGAACAAGACATCTTTGTCGCTGGGCAGCGCCGCCAGGGCTTCTCGCGTGACATCGTTAAAATCAAACTTCTCCGTAGTGGGCGAAAAAAAGTGAAAACTGCCAAACCTTGTATATGTCATTGGGGCGCCCAGCAGGTAAAAACGGCCATTTTCTCCCAGCGGAGCAATATAGCGCCGAGATTCGTAGGTGATTTCATTGCTCAGGTCTGCGAAGAAGCGACCATTGCGATATTCGTCAAAATAGAAGCGCAGGTCGGTTGCGCCGTTAAGAATCAGGATGCCGAGAAGCAGGAGGGGGGCCAGTCGTTTCGCCAGTGGATTAAGCATTTTCACGGCCTGGAAGACGGATACCAGGCTGACCGCAGCAATGATGACTGCTGGCATACTGCTGCCAAGCATCCGTTGGTGACTGGGCGCGCCGCCGGTGAGCGCTGAACCAAGTAAGACGGGCGCCCAAAACCATGCCAGGAGTGGCAGGGCATAGGGGCCTGGCAGCCAGCGCAACAGCAGCGCCAATCCAAGCATGAAAAGAATGGCGGCAACGGGTGAAAAGTAGGGGCGTGGCGTACCGAAGAAATGATAGGGGCCTCCGGTGGAGATAAAAACCAGGGCAGACTTAAAGACCTGTTGCCCAACCAGGGGAGCAACGCTGGCAAGGTCGGTCAAGTGACGGTCTTGTTGTGGTCCTTCATATATCACTGCTTCCCGTTCGATACGAGCCATAAATACTTTTGGGTAAGCCGCGTAATGCCCGGCAATTGGCGCGACAACGATCATAGCCGCAGCCGCAAAGATTAACAAGTTGCGCCATTGGGCATGCAAGAAGCCGGGTACGCGCAATGCAATCCAGGCTAACGCGCCTGACGCGAGGATTGGACTCAGCCGCGAACCCGGATAGGTGTAAAAACATAGCCCGGCGACAATCCCGGCAGCCAGGTAATAGAGCGGCGCGCCCCGGCGAGCGCCGCGCACGACGAGCCACAGTACCAGGGCTGAGGAAAGTGAGTCGATGATATTGTCGAACCCCAGGCGGCTGAAATGGAGGTGCGGCGCAAAAGTCGCAGCCAGGATTGCGGCGACCCAGGCCGTTGTTTTTCCGAACGTCTCTCTACTGAAGAGATAAGTAAACAGGACCGCCAGCGCGCCGGTTACTACGCTGACCAACCGCACAGCGACGGCTGTGTTTCCGAGCAACCCCACGGAAAGCGCTGTTGGCATAAAGGCCAGGGTTGGTTGATAGGCCCAGCGCGACGTGAAAAAGACCGAGCAATTTCCAGAAAGAATACACAAACCCATGTTACCCATCTCGCCTTCATCGTTGGTAAAGGGATAGGGATGGGCCTCCAGGTCGATGGCGCGCAAGAGCAGGGCGCCGATAACAATGATGGCGATTAAAAGCAGTTCGCGCCGGTGATTGCCGAACCACTCTTTGATGGCTGTACTGCCCGGCAGCCTGAATCCGGTATCGATAAGAACGCTGTACGAAAACAGGCCAATACTTGCCAGCCATAGGATGATTTCAATCCCATTCTCGTAACCCGGATAATTGGCGTACAAATTGCGAACAAATCCAAACGCCGCCAGTCCCAGGCTGGTGAACCAGAATCCAAAACGGGGCGCTGGTCGTTGGCGCGGAGTGATTGCTATCGAGTTTTCCAGTTCAAGTTTTTTGGGGGAGAGGCGGCTTATTCCACCCACAAAAAGGATGCCTGCCAGCGCGTAAAGCATTAGCCCGGCGAGGGGCGAACCGTTGTTCCCTATCGTAGACAGCCAGGTGGCAATATCCCAGTAGTCCGGCTGGTCCGTTGCGGAGACGACAAGCACCGTTTGGGCAACCAGGCCAAGCAGGATGCTTAATGCCAACAACGTTAAGCCAGACCGCTTTTCAGTCGGGATGGATGCTTTCTGATTGACAAGAGTCTGAATATTTTTCAGGAAAGTCATGTGACGCTATCTGAACAGAATGTCCCAGATATGGACGATTCCGTATGAATTTTGAGACAGGTCTCCAACCGAAATAATAACACGCCGGGTGAGAACCGGAGCCTGCAGTTGGAAGGTGTTGCCTTCGATTCCGTTTTCTGTGAATTCCACGCTGGCGACGAGGGCGGGCTGCCCCTCTTCAGGAAAGACTTTTATGTTCAAACGGATTGGGCTGGAACCGTGAATGATAAATATACCGGCAATCTGGCGCGGCTCTTCAAACGTGATATCGAATGTGACCGGGTTGGTAATCAGTGATTTATAGAGTGTATCGGGGTTGCCATCGAAGACATAGCGAATATCACCATCGCCAACTTTCGAGTGCGCAACCCTGGCCGGCAGCCCATCGATGGTCAAATCAGTGGTGACGGGCTTAATTCGTTCCGCTTCCTCCTGCGCGAAGATTTGCGCGCTGTTTTCAGAGTAATCCATGCGCACCAGGTAAAACCCTGGCTCGCCGCTGGGATATGGAATGATATTGATTATCTCGCTAATGGTAAATTTTGGGTTTTGGGCGACGAATTCGTACTCTTTTGCCGTGATTAGGAAGAGCGTTTCTGGCGTAATTTGGTTTTTCTGACGGTCGTAATCGTAAACGGAGGCATAGGTGAGATTGACGGGATGATTTCGGAGGATAAATTCTTGCGCGAGATTAGGAAACATCATCCAATTCGGGGTGACAATGAATTTGGCTTGCGGGAATTTTTCGGCTTCCTCTTTCACCAGGTTGAATACCCATTTTGCTCCAAACTGCAAACCGCTTTCCCGATAGTCGTCAAACGATGAGGCCGCGCCAGAAAGCGCGGAGCCGAGCAGGTTGAGATTCGACAGGACCATAACAATGAGCAGGAACCCGCTAAACAATGGCGAGGCAGGCAGGCTTGGGAGTTTTCTCTGAAGAAAAGCGCGAAAATCTTCCAGCCCCAACATTGTGAGCAGGGTAACGGGGATGACGAAAACCAGGTGTCGAGGCAGGCTGCTGGGGGAAAGAATGAGGGCTGAGGAGACCGGTGTAACAAAAAACGTTATCAGCACTGCTCGATGCGCAGGCTGTCGAATATTTCTAATGGCGAGCCACAATCCCCATGCCAGCGGTAAGGCGATGAGAATCGGTAACATGCCATAGCCTTTCATCAGATAAAGCGGGCCGTTAAAACTGGTTCCTGCGCCGGTTTCAACCCGAAACCAATAAAATGGGCTCAGAAAGAAGAAGTATTGCTTGATAAAGTAATCAATTTTTTCAGCCAGGCTGATATCAAATGTCACATACGATACCAGGGTGGTCATATAGTGCCATGATTCGCCCGGGTGCGTGATCTGGAAGCGAATGTACGGCGCGAGAGACAGCGCAATGAGTAGCGCTGCCCTGGCGAAAGTTTTTCGCTCTTGCCAGTGATACTGGAAATCTGAAAGACCGAAAAATAAGCCAGTCAGGGCAACGGTAATTTGGGCTGGCGCGTATGAATAAAAGCAAAGGGCAAAAAACAAAATGGAAAGATACAGGTATGATGGTCTCTTGAATCGATACAGCAAATAAAAGTAAAAACCAGCGGCGTAAAAGGCAACCATCGTAACAGTTTCGTAGGTTGTCCGCGAGAGTTGAAACCAGGCCGGAAGCATAGACAACAGCAATATCGAGGCCCACCATAGCCGGAGTTTGAAAACATGTTTCAAGGCGAGCGCCACGCTTACTGCTGCAATCAACCCGATGAATACCGCATATCCGCGTGAGATAGCAATCGACCATCCGATGAGCAGGTTGGGGATGACTTGCAGGTATACCGTCGTCCCCAGGCTGTATTTGTCGATGTTCTGGAAATAAGTTGGAAGGAATTCCCCGCTTGTATTGCGGAATCCATTTCGGATGAACAAATCAGCCTGCAAGGTTGAGATGGCCTCGTCAGCGGTAAAGTGAGTTGGGTAGTCTGTCAGGCCAATGAAGCGCATGAGCAAATAGAACAGGAGGATGGCGCTCATGCCCAGGGCCTCTTGCAATTTCGAGGCTTTGCCCAGGCGCGAAAAAATACCCGCCAGTTGCGTTATCCAATGATGGTTTGTAGCAGGCGACAGGAGAATCTGGCTGATGGACTCGGCGGCCTTCCCCTCTGGCGTTGATGTACCTCCCGGCGTCGGCATCGTTCTATAATGTTCGATAACGGGTTTTTCCCCCGGCGCGCGAATGACAACCTCCACCTGCACATCCAGATTCGCTGGATTATTCACCTGGATACGGACATTGGAGGTTGCCTGCTGTTTCGACATAGGGGTTTGAATGCTGTTCTGAATTTTTATCGCAAAGACCAAGATGTTTTCGTGAAATTATAGCATTACTCACTTTCCTTGCTTGGTGAGTATAATTGCAGGGTGATTGCTCTCCTCCGGCTTGCCAGGGTGGAGGATTCAATACTTTTGCTTTGGAAACCCAAACATCGGAGGTTCCCTCTCATGTCAACCGGTAAACGGCTCATTTTTTTGCTCACCCTCGCGCTGGCAAGCCTGCCTCCGGCCCTGGTTGTCTTGAATCGTTGGTTTTTCGTGCTGAGCGACGGCATTGCGTTGGAAGCCTGGTGCCGCATCGGTTTTTTATGCACGCTGGTCTGGCCTTCTTATTTTTTATTTATCCTGATAGCGACCGTACTGTTATTGGCGCTGATGTTTTTCCAGCATCGTTCGGCGGATGTCGTTCGTGAGCAGCCTCTCGCGCCGATACAATGGGGCCAGGTTTCCTTTGCGCAATCCCGAATTGGTTTGCTCTTGTTTATCGCTGCTGGAGTCAGTTTTGTGTTGGTAGTTGTTCGCAGCCTGCCAGGAGAACGACTGCCGGGCTGGGATTTGGTCCTAACCTGGCTTTTGTTTATGGCTGCCGCAGGGTTTCGCACAATTCCATTCCAGGCGATATCTTTTGCCTGGCGGGAATATGGGATGTTAGGGCTAGCCATGGCCTGGGTGCATTTATCTCTGGTTGGTGTTCTGGCCAGTTACTATGCGGCTGCCAATTTGTTCTACTTTACTGTTGCCGGCTTGTTTTTTTCGTTACTTAACCTGTGGCGACTTCGTTCGCGTGTTCCGCGCATTTTCTGGGTAATGTCGCTGGCTTTGCTTGCCTATACTTACAATATCAATGCCTGGTGGACTGCTGTCATTGGCGATGATTTGAATTTTCATGAACTCGCCTGGCGCATGGCCGAGCAGGTCACTTTTTCCGAATTGGGCCAATTGTTATTCAATGCGGGCGGCGCTCATGGGTCGCACACCTTCTTGTCTTCCTTTTTGCAGGCCATTTCGATGAAGTTTTTTGGGCATGGCAGTTTTGGCTGGCGATTCAGCAACCTATATCTGTTATCTTGGGGCATTGTTTTCTACTATTTCTTTCTCAAGTCTTTTCTCGAAGAACGGATTGCCATCCTGGCGGCATTTTTTCTGGCATTTTCTCTCTACATCATCTCCTTTGGGAAAATAGGCTATAACAATCTACAGTCGCTATTTGCCTTGTTATTTGTTTTTACAGCCACCGCCTGGGCTTTGCGCTCAAAATCTGAGTTGTCGTTTGCCGTTCTGGGCAGTGGATTGGCTTTATGCCTTTATGTCTACCCAGCGGCCTTGTACATTCTGCCTCTGCCGTTTTTGTTGCTGGCATTATATGAGTTGCCTCTATCCTGGCCGGTGATTAAGCGCTGGGCGTTGATGTTGGCGGTTCCGGCAATGCTTAGTTTTCCCTTGTTTTTACAGCCCATTTATTGGGATACCAAACAGCAGGGGACTTTTACCAACCAACCCGCGCTGATGGAATTGCCAAACCTCGTCAGGCATTTTGCATCCAACCTGCTATATTCTTTCTATTCCTTTGTGTATGTTCACGACGGGTCACACTACCTTGTTTACTCCTATGTCGACCCGTTGAGTGCTGTTTTCCTGCTATTAGGGTTCGTCATCCTCCTTTATCAGGCGCGCCGCCAACGATTTGCAATTTTTATGCTGCTGGCCTACCTGTTTTTCCTATTCAGTGTTGGTGCGTCCCACGACCGGCGCCTTCCGCCTAATACCCGCATGTTTTTATTGCTTCCCTGGTTTGTGGTGTTTACGGCCTGGGGACTGCGCTGGGTGCTTCAGCATGTGGAGAAATCCTGGCCCAGGTTGTCGGTTGCGCTCCAGGCCATCATTCTGATATGTATTGCTGCCCTGAATCTTTACCAGGGGTATCGCCTGTCTTATGTTCATTACGCAAACAGGCATCAAATTGAAACCCTCTTCTTGCGGGTTGCTGAGAATATTTACAAAGCGGAACCCAACCAGCCTAAAAATTACGCCTTCCTGAATGATTCAGACTGGTCGGAATTAGGTTTGCGTGTTTATTTGGACATGTACCCCTACATGGCTCGCGTTCAATACTACAGTATCCGACTGGATAGTCCCACAATTCCCACGCACTACTGGTTAATGCTGGCCGAACATAATACGGTGGTTATTATTTCGCCCTTTATGAACCCGGACCATTCCTATTGGCCAGACCTTCTTGGGGAACAATTGGAACGGCAGGGAAAGGTTCGTTGTGTCGTAACATCTCCCGATGGAGTGAATGCCCGGTTTCTGCTCTATCACAACCCAGATTTGCCGCAAGCCTGCCCGGGTCCTGACCCTACCCTCGCGCGATAAATAAACTGCCCCAGTTATTTACAACTGGGGCAGTTTTCATCACCAAAGTCGCGCGTTACTTCAAACCCAACTCAGCCCGCGAGATAACCAGCCGCTGGATTTCACTGGTGCCTTCATAGATTTCAGTGATTTTCGCGTCTCGGAAATATCGCTCGACCGGCAGTTCGCGGCTGTAGCCCATGCCTCCATGAATTTGGACTGCGGCATGGCTAACGTACATGGCCGTTTCGGATGCAAACAGTTTTGCCATAGCGGCTTCCTGGCTGAAACGTTCTCCCGTTGTTTTGGCGCGTTCCTTCTTGAGCGCGGCGTTATAGGTGAGCAGGCGTGCTGCTTCGATGCGGGTTTTCATATCCGCAATTTTGAAACCAGTTCCCTGAAAGGCCCCAATCGGCTGGCCGAAGGCTTCGCGCTGACCGGCATACTGCCGCGCCGCTTCGTAAGCCGCTTCGGCGATTCCCAGTGCTTGCGCCGCAATGCCGATGCGGCCGGCATCCAGTACGGTCATGGCAATTTTGAAACCCTCGCCCTCCGCGCCGAGCAGGTTTTCGGCAGGGATTCGGCAATCCTCAAAGATGAGTTCACTGGTTGCCGAAGCGCGAATGCCCAGTTTCGGCTCTTTTTTGCCGCGTACCAGGCCGGGTGTGTTGCCCTCCACCAGAAAGGCTGATATGCCCTTTTGCTTCTTCTCCGGCTCGGTCATCATAAAGACGACGAAATAGTCGGCGATCGGGCCGCTCGTTACCCATGATTTGCGTCCGTTCAGAACGTAGAAATCACCATCTCGAACGGCGCGGCTTTTCATGGTGGCCGCGTCTGATCCGCTCATTGGCTCGGTCAGTGAGTACGCGCCGATGGATTTGCCCGATGCAACCGGCGTGATGAATTTCTTCTTCTGTGCCTCCGTGCCGAATTTGAGAATGCCGTAACAGTAGAGTGAATTATTAACCGACATGATGACGCCATGCGCGGCATCGGCTTTGCAGATTTCCTCCAACGCCAGCACATACGCCAGCGTGTCCATGCCGGCGCCGCCATAGTCTTCAGGCACTTCGATGCCCATGAAGCCCATCTCACCCATCTTTTTGACGGTCTTGTGGGGAAATTCGCCGCTTTCATCAAACTCGGCGGCCACTGGCGCGATTTCGTTTTTTGCAAAATCGCGCGCTGCATCGCGCAGCATCTTGTGTTCATTGCTCAGGGGATAGATTGCCAGTTCGCTCATGCTTCCTCCTCCAGGAATGAGAGAAACGTCGATTTATTATACCTTGATGAAGGCTGATGCCTGGATAAAGCCTGAGTCCTGATACAATAATTGGGTGATTCTCCCCGAATCCATCAACCTTGTGATTGTCAATCTGGAGACACTATGACCCCAAACCCCTTTCTCAAAAAACTAGGTTTTTCCGACACCGACCGCCTGGTCATCGTCCATACTGATGATATTGGCATGTGCCAGGCTTCTCTGACTGCTTTTGAGCATCTCTGGGAATTTGGCACAATTTCCTCAGGCGCTGTGATGGTTCCATGCCCCTGGTTTCCTTCCGTCGGGAAAATGTGCCGTGAAAACCCAAAGATGGACATGGGCGTTCACGCGACCCTCAATGCAGAGTGGTTGAGTTACCGCTGGGGGCCAGTTTCGACCCGAGACCCTGAATCGGGATTGCTTGATGCGGAGGGTTACTTCCACCAGTGGCACCCGGCCGTCTATGAAAATGCCAAACCTGAAGCCGTAGCGGCGGAAGTCAATGCCCAGGTCGAGCGTGCCCTGGCAGCAGGCATTGATATTACACATGTTGATTCGCACATGGGCACCATCATGCACCCAAACTTTGTCCAATCGTATTTGCAGGCGGCCATCTCACGCCAAGTGCCGCCCATGCTGCCGCGAATCGGCGCGCAGGGATTCGACGCGCTGGGCGTCAGTGATGAAGCCCTGGCGTTCTATGCGCCGGTCCTGACTCAACTCGAAGCCCAAGGTTTGCCTTTGCTCGATGGTCTTTACGGGATGCCGCTTAGCGGCGAAGGAGACCACATCCAAATCGCCAAAAAACTGCTTGGCGAGGCCCCGGTTGGGATTACGCACTTCATCCTGCACCCCTCGGTCGATACGCCCGAACTGCGCGCGATTGCACCTGATTGGCAAGGCCGCGTAGCAAACTACAAGGCCTTCATGAGCCAGGAACTTAAGGATTTCATCAAAAATTCCGGCATCCAGTTGATTGGCTATCGCGCTATTCGTGAGGCGATGCGGGCATGACTCGATATTTTCTTGGCATCGATGCGGGCGGCACGAAAACCCACGCCCTGATTGTGAACGAAAACGGCGATGCGGTTGGGTTCGGGCGCGGCGGCCCTGGCAACTGGGAGAGTATTGGCTTGGACGGCCTGACTTGCGTTCTGCAAGAGTCCGTCTATCGCGCTTTGCAGATGGCCGGAATTGGGTCGGGGCAGATTTCAGGCGCGGGGATGGGACTGGCAGGTTATGACTGGCCGAGTCAGCGAGAGATGATTCTCGGCGCGATTCGGCCTGTGGGGCTGGATTGCCCGCTTGAAATTGTGAATGATTCCACCCTGGGCATTTTCGCCGGGACTTCGGCGGGCTGGGGCGTTTCGGTTGTATCAGGGACTGGCTGTAACTGCCGGGGGCGGGGCAAAGACCTGAAAACCGAAGGCCGCATGGTGGGCGGCGGCAGTCATTGGTCGGGGGAATATGCGGGCGGCGGCGACCTGGCCGCTCGCGCCATGCGCGCAGTCACCTTCGAGTGGAATAAACGCGGCCCGGCTACCGCCCTCAGCCCGGCTTTTCTGGAGCTCAGCGGGGCCAAGAGCCTCTTTGAGTTGATTGAGGGTGTGTATGTTGACCGTTACGCGTTTGACGCGCGGTATGTGTTCAAGGTTTTTGAGATTGCCGCGCAAGGCGACCCGGCAGCGTTGGACGTGCTCCGTTGGGCCGGGCGCGAACTGGGAGAGATGGCCTGTGGCGTCATCCGCCAGCTGGGATTGGAAAACGAATCGGTGGAGGTGGTGCTGATTGGCAGCCTGTACAATGGTCACCCGCTGATGACCGAATCCCTGAAGGAAACGGTACGCGCTATCGCCCCCCTGGCGCAGTTCATCCGCTTCGAGAAGC
>Ga0101944_10003212_pt1 | contig 23559 bp, 23 predicted proteins | sample DewCreD2012metaG_FD_75245 | JGI IMG/M metagenome (GOLD analysis project Ga0101944, IMG submission 75245) | Hot spring sediment bacterial and archeal communities from British Columbia, Canada, to study Microbial Dark Matter (Phase II) - Dewar... ... | reverse complement strand
TCGGCATTCTGGGTCAACTGGTGGTGCGCTACCTGGCGGCTGGCGGTGCGCGAACGCTCATCGCCATTGATCCGGCGGCGCCGCGGCTGGAGCTGGCGCGCCAGGGCGGGGCGACGCACACCCTGCAGATGGGCGTCGAGGAGGCAGTCGAGGCCGTGCGCGAGATCACTGATGGCTGGATGCTGGATGTGGTCTTCGACGTGACTGGCCATCCTGCTACGCTGGCACCGTGCATCCAGCTGGCGCGCCAGCTGGGTCGCCTCGTTCTGCTGGGCGACACGCCCGTGCCGACCCAGCAGCGATTGGGGCCTGGCGTCGTGTTCAACTCGGTGGCGATCCTGGGCATTCACGGCTACATGGTGCCCGAGCGCACTACGCCCTTCACGCCGTGGACGGTGGACCGGATGAGCGGCGTATTCTTCGACTACCTGCTGAGCGGACGGATGCAGGTGGCTGATCTGGTCACGCGCCGCTGCTCGCCGCTCGAGGCGCCGGCGGTATACAAGGGCCTGCTGAAAGACCGCTCGACGGACGTCGGGGTTATCTTCGACTGGACACGGTTGGGATAGGCCCGAATCCGGTTGCGTCAGTCCCCGTCGCAGCGTAAAATCTCCCGTATGAACGCCGTGTTGCTCAGGGAGAAAGTGTCGGAGCTATTCAGGGGCCATCCGGCTGTGCGCCTGGCGTATCTGTTTGGCTCGCAGGTTACGGGCGACACGGGCCCCATGAGCGACTACGATGTCGCCGTGCTGATCGAGGACTCGGCCGATGGCCCGGTTCTTCAGGCGATGCTGATGGACGATCTGTCGCGCTGTCTGGAGACGGCCGCTGTTGACGTGGTGCTGCTGAACGGAGCATCGGTTGAGCTGGCATACGCCGCGATTGCCCAGGGTGTGCTCCTGTTCGAGCGAGATGTGGCGACGCGGGTCGAGTATGAGGCCGATGTGATGAGCCGGTACTGCGATTATCTCCCGGTGCTCCGCGCTCAGCGCGAAGACATACTGCGGGGAGGCAACTATGCCCGCCGAGTTCAATGGTATCGAGCAGCGCTTGAGCGAACTCAACGAACGCTTGACGAGATCAGGGTCTGTGGCATCACGGGGAGGGATTCTTCGCTACACTCAGAATGACAGGTGGCGGCGCGGCAGTGTCACCCTGAGCGCAGCGAAGGGTCTCCGGCGTCACGGGGAGGTTCTTCGCTGCGCTCAGAACTACGGATTCTTCACTGCATTCAGAATGACAAATTTTTCGCTACGCTCAGAATGACGGGTCCTGCCACGATGCGCCGCATCGAGTCGCCCTCCACGGTCGTGGCGCTGCTCCAAAGCGTTCTAACCGGCGGCCTTACGTATCGCTGGCAGATAGACACGCCGTAGATAGAGAAAGCGCGCCCGGATGTCACTCTTGTTCAGCCCGCTACTGTCGAGTTGGTAGGTCTCAGCGAGCAGGCATTCGCCCTGCGGTGCGCAGGCGGCGACCGTCCCCCAGGCCAACGTGGCTGCCGCGTCAATTGCGAAGGGGGTGGGGGCGGCTGCAGCTCCTGGCAGGACAATAGCGGCATAAGTGTCCCATTCGAAGCCGGTTGACTGACCGTAAGCGAGCGCCGTCAGGTAGCCGTAGCCGGGCGCATAATCAGTGTCGGAAACTTCGGCAAAGGACGGAGGAGACACGGCGGTGATGGGGGTGCCGCTCGTCGCGCCCAGCGGCTCGCCGACACCGCTGATATGCCGCGCGTAGGCATTCTGCTGTGGAGGCGACGGCCCGGACAGCAATTCACGCACGTTCCAGGCGACGAGGTAGCCGTCCACAGCCACGCCGGCGTGTGCGCCAAACGCAAACCACTGAGTGGTGTGGTCCCAGACGTGTCTCTCGGTGCCGAAGGTGGCCAGGTCGGCTGACGCAACGATACAGCGTATGTCACCCGGCGCTCCCGCCTCGGCGAGGTAGGCAATCAGGTACTGATTTCGCGTCGGATTGTAGGCCAGCGCGGGGCCGCTCCGCGCCACGCCCAGCCCGCCACCCGGCACAGTGTGGACGCCTCCCTCCACGGCGCCATCGCTGGCGCGGACTCGCGCCAGCTTCACTGTGTACTCCGGGTTAGGGCCGGTCACATTGTGCCCGTTGGTCCACGCCACCAGGAACTCATCTGTGTGACTGTTGTAGGCAATTGCCGGATCCCTCTGCATGTCCGGGTCAGTCGCGATGGGAAGCCAGGGTGGGGACGGTGCTGTGCCATCACCCGGCACGAACTGAGCAAAGACGTCCCAATCGGTGCAGCTGTGCTGGGAGACAAACACCACCAGGTAGCGATCGCGGGCCGGGCTGTAGGCTGCCCGGGCGTTGGCGAGCGTCTTGCCTGCACTGGTGGCCACGTTGAACCAGCTGCGCAGGCTGCCGTCGGCGCCGACGCGCCGCGCCCATAAGTCGGTCGTGTAGGGACCCTGTTGCGTGGTGTATAGGACCATGTATTCGCGGTGCCGGTGGTTGTAGACCACATCCTCCACATAGTTGTACCTGTCATCCATGCCCATCCAGACGTTGATCCACGGGCCGAGCGCCGGTGCCGCCCGGGGGGCCGTTGGCGCGCCGCCGTGCACGGACTGGCCAGGCGCGATCGTCACGACTCCCACCACAATCAGCAACCCAATCCAGCGCATCAGTCTCATTGTGCACCTCCAGGATGAACGGCCAGGAGAAGGCACCTGAGACCACGTGTCCCGTGGAGGGGCGCCGACGGCATGCCGGTGCCGCTATGGATGGAGCGGCCCGACCGGCTGCTTGCCTGGTGGGACGTGTGGCTCAGGCTGCCAGGTGGTGTCGCCGGCGGGAGGTGAGCCCACAGCGAGCGGGCGCACCTCCCGGCAGGGCAACTATGGCCGCGGCCGCGCCGCCCACGTGGCAACGAACAGGGCCAGCAGGATGACCGATACCACGGCGAAGATGACATTGCCGAGCGGCGGCCCGCTGCCCAGGATGGCCGAGACGATGAAGACGATCGTCATCAATGCGGTGGTGGTGATCTCTGCGCGCACGATGATGTCAACGCGCTCCCAGGCCCGCGCGGTGACGCCGTAAATGGAGGTTACAGCGCCCAGTCCCAGAAACATGGCACCGAACGCACGCAGCGGTGGGACAACATCCGGGCAGCTGGCGTAGCCAAACCAACCGCCGAACGCATCGGGGATGACCAACAGCAGAGCGCCGATCACGGTAGCGACGATGGCATCGATGCCGAAGGTGACCCGGGCGATGGACGGGAGTGACGGTGTCTTGTTCATCAGACGTTCTCCTCTCTGTCGAATTCACAGTTGGCACACCGGCGGGTGGCTACCAGGAGGAGATCGTCGCACCGCGTGCCTCATCCCGAGACCGCAATACCAATCTAATCACATTATACCACACAATGCTGATTTGTGGTGAGAATTGCGTGCAAGTTGGACCGGCGAGAGGGCGATCGTGGATGGTGTGGGCGCTACGACGCAGCCGCACGGGCCGGGGTTGGTATCAGGGTAGCCCCGCCACCTGTCATTCTGAGCGCAGCGAAGAATCCGTAGTTCTGAGCGGAGCGAAGAATCTCCCCCTGACGCGATAGACCCTTCGCTGCGCTCAGGGTGACACCACTGCCTCCCTGTCATTCTGAGCGTAGCGAGGAATCTGTCATCCTGAACGAAGTGAAGAATCCGTAGTTCTGAGCGCAGCGAAGAATCTCCCCGTGATGCCGGAGACCCTTCGCTGGGCGCAAGGTGACAACACTGAACGGAAGCCAGGATGGGATCTACACGCTTATGCTCGCGTTGCGTGTGGATCTCATCTTGGTATCAGGTTAACCCGCGTGGAAGCGATGGAACCCCTGTGGCAGGTCCTCAAAGCCGACGATGCAGTCCAGCACGGCTGGCTGGCCGGCCTCGTTGGCGCGGCGCGCCCGTTCCAACGCCGGGCGCACCTCGGCCACCCGCTCTACCCCCTCGCCGTGGCAGCCGCACGCCTGTGCCAGCTGAGCAAAGTCGGGCTGGGCGGTGTAGTCCACGGCGATATAGCGTGCGCCGAGGCGCTGCTGCCGATACTTGGGCCAGCCCAGCGCCCGGTTGTTCAGGATGAGCCAGGTGACCGGCGCCCCGTGCTGCACGGCGGTGGGCAGCTCCTGACCGGCCATCTGAAAGGCGCCGTCGCCTGTGACACAGACGACGTGCTTGTCCGGTCGGGCCAGCTTGGCGCCGATGGCGCCAGCGACCCCGGCGCCCATACAGGTCTGCTCGCCAGGTGCGACGACGCCATCCAGCGTCAGTACGCGGTAGTAGGGGCTGTAGTAGGACCACAGGTCCTGGCTGCCGTTCTCGTGCACCAGGATCGTCTCCGGGCCAAAGACGCGGTTCAGCTCGTAGAGAATGCGTTTCGTTTGCAGTATCTGGTCGGCGGCCAGGCACTCGCGTTCGACTTCGGCGACGTAGGCAGTCTTGGCGGCAGCCAGCTGATCGCGGCGCATTGCCCATTCGGGGCGCACGATGTCTCCCACAGCCCGGAGCAGGTCGGACAGCACCAATCGGGCATCTCCGACAATGGCCACATCCGGCAGCCAGTTGCGACCGATCTCGAGGGGGTTGACATCAATCTGGATGTAGCGGGCGCCGGGCGGAAAGTGCTTCCAGGCACCGGTCTGAAACTCCTCGTTGCGCGAGCCGACGGTCATGAGCAGGTCGGCGCGCTCGAGCGCCTCGACGCCCAGACGGGTGCGGTACAGACCCACCTGGCCGTGCGCCAGCGGATGGTCTTCCGTCAGGCAGCCACGTCCGGAGGGAGTGGTCAGCACCGGGGCGCCCAGACGCTCGGCCAACGCGACCAGCTCGGCGTGGGCACCCGACAGGCGACAGCCGCCGCCGGCGATGATCACCGGTGCCCGCGCGGCGACAAGTTCGCGCGCGGCGGCCGCGATGCGTTCAGGGTCGCCGGCGGTGCGGACGAAGCGCTGGGCCGGTGTGTAAGGGGGCGGTTCGATGCGCGCCAGTCCGGCCTCGGGCATGATCTCGAGGAAGACCGGTCCGGGCGCGCCATTGGTGGCCACGGCAAAGGCGCGTCGCATCGCCCAGGGAATGCGCTCGGGGTGGCTGACCCGTGCGGCCCATTTGGTCACCGGCCGCATCATGCCGAGGTGATCGGTCTCCTGGAAGGCGCCCTGTCCCTCCTTGCGCCCGTCAATGCCGGCGCAGGGGGCGATCACCGGTGCGCAGGTGGCCAGCGATTCGAGCAGGGCGGGCTCGAGTTGGGCGATGCCCGGGCCGGGGCTGGCGAAGCAGACCGCCGGTCCGCGAGTCAACAGGGCGTAGGCCATGGCCATGAAGCCACCGGCGGCCTCGTGGCGCACCAGGATGGGTTTGATGTCCGGGGTATCGTAGAGAGCGTCGTACAGATTGAGCGGACTGCCGGGCAGGCCGAACACGTAACGGACGCCCTCCGCCAGGAGCGCGTCAACGACCATCTGCCAGCCGGTGCGTGGTGTCATCGTGGTTTCACTCCATGTGGGTATTGGAGCCGGGCTGAGGCGATTCTGGGAGCGAAATCACCTGTCCCTCCTGATCCTCCATCCCGGCAGGGACTCCTCACAACAATTCCCTCGCGTGGGCCTGAACCTTGCGAATCGCGCGCGCGATGTCGTGCATGGCCTCCTCGTCGGCCAGGAGCATGCTCTGGGGCAACCAGACGGCCTCCTCGGCGCAGGCGCGCTCGGCGACCGGGCACCGCGCGGCAAACTCGGCATAGTCGAGCCGGCGGCCGTGCTCAAAGGCGTCCACGGGGAAGGGCCCTCCCAGGAACTTCTTGTCGAGGAACATCGGGTTGGCATACAGCGGCGTCGTGTAGCCGCCGAAGGCACCGCTGATGCCCTCGGCCTGGAGTGCCTGGACGAAGCGCTGTTTGCTCAGTCCGGCGAACGCCGTGGGACGGTAGCGCAGCATGTAGAGATGGAAGGCGTGTCGCGTCGTGGTGGGGCGGATGACGGGGGGCGCGATGCCTTCAATTTCGGCCAGCAAGGTGTTGAGCAGCTGCCCATTGTGCGTTCGGCGTGCCATCTGCTCCTCCAGTCGCTCGAGCTGGACGAGGAGGATGGCGCCCTGGAACTCGGTCATCCGGGCGTTCGAGGCGAGGACGTGATGGCGGTACCACGGCTGGCCGGGTTTGCGGCCGGCCCACACCAGCGTCTCGCACGTCTCGGCCAGTGCCGCATCGTTGGTGGTTATGATGCCTCCCTCACCGGCCGTCATGTTCTTGCTCGCCTGGAAGCTGAACGAGGCGAGCAAACCCAGCGCACCGCACGGCTGTCCCTGATAGCTCGCGCCGTGGGCGTGCGCGGCGTCTTCAATCACCGCCAGGTTGTTCTGGCGGGCCAGGGCGTTGAGCGCGTCCATATCGGCTGGCTGGCCGCCGAAGTGGACGGGGATGATGGCGCGGGTGTGTGGCGTGATGGCTTCGGCAACGCGGGCCGGATCAACGTTGTAGGTGTCCGGGTCGATGTCCACGAAGATCGGGATAGCGCCGACCATCAATGGCGCCGTGGCGGTGGCGACGTAGGTGTAGGCCGGGACGATCACCTCGTCGCCGGGACGGACGCCGGCGGCGCGGAGCGCGATTTCAAGCGTGACGGTGCCGTTGGCGGCGCAGATGCCATAGTGACAGCCGTGAGCCCGGGCAAAGGCGCGCTGGAAGCGGGCGACGGTGCTCTGCGGAGTCACGTCGCTTTCGGCCAGCTCGACGCCCTGGCCATACGAGTGTCGCCACCAGTGCCCCGAGCGGAGCACTTCGAGCACGGCGGCCTCTTCACGGGCGTCGAAAACCGGCCAGTTTGGCCAGGGGGCGGTGCGGACGGGCTGGCCGCCCAGTAGAGCGGGTAGGGACATCGTTGGTATCTCCTGTGACGAAAGCCTGTGGCCATCAGTGCTCAGCGGTTGGTATCGGGACGCCGGGCAAGATCCCGGCTCCGCGGTGCCTGGGTATCGCCGTGAAAGGAGAACGCTACTGGCGTATCTCATCATACCCGTGCAATCCGAAATGTCAACCGACCGAAGCGACGGTGGGAGGGTGTGGCGGGAGTGCACAGATTCGATCCGGGCGGTGTTGCCACAGTTGTGTTGAACATAACAAATAGGGTCTTGACAGCGTGTCAATCCCGTGGTATGATGGTGCACAGATGTGATAACAGAATGCACATATGTGAATTATGATGACGAACTGGGCAACAATGGTGCAAATATGTGCATTCCCGATGTCAGAACTTAATGAGTGCGCATGAAATTGCACCGGGTGTGTTGAATGGACGGCGAGCGACTGACGCAGCTGGCCCAGGTGGCGTCCTGGTACTATGAGCGGGACCTCAGCCAAGAGGAAATTGCGAGGCGCATCGGCCGTTCGCGTTCGATGGTATCGCGGATGTTGCGCGAGGCCCGCCAGCAGGGGTTGGTGACCATCCACGTGCACTTTCCTCTCAGGACCGACCTGGACCTCGCGCAGAAGATGTGCTCCACCTTCGGCCTGGCCGAGGCGCATATCCTCGCCGACGGGCCGACCGACTATGAGATGTTGCTTCAGCAGCTGGGTGAACTGGCGGTGCACTGCCTTCAGCGGAAGCTGCACGACAATATGACGATCGGGATGAGCTGGGGCACCGCACTCTATCAGGTGGTGCGCGCCATGCCCGAAATCCGGCTGAACAATGTGACCGTCATCCAGTTCATCGGGGCCGTGGGTCACGGCGATCCGATGGTGGATGGTCTGGAGCTGGCGCGGTGGCTGGCGCAGAAGCTGGGCGCCTCGCTGCGTTCACTCCAGGCGCCGCTGATGGTGGAGTCGGAAGAGGTCGCCGCTGGTTTATTGCACGATCGGGCCATTGCCGAAGTGCTGGACATGGCTCGCCGTGTCGAAATCGCTCTGGTCGGAGTGGGTACGGTGGATCCACCGCAGCTGTCCAGCCTATGGCGCCCCGGTTACATCTCCGAATCGGGGCTGGAGCATATGCGTCAGTCTGGCGTCGTGGCCGACGTGCTGGGGCGTCCCCTCGACATCAACGGGAACTGGCTGCACACGGCATTCGACCGGCGCGTCATCGGCGTCGGCCTCGACGCGCTGCGGTCCATTCCCACGGTCATTGCGGTGGCCGGGGGGATGGCGAAGGCGCGGGCCATGCTGGCAGCGCTGCGCGGCCGCTACTTCAACGTGTTGGTCACCGATGCCAGGACGGCTTCGGCGGTTCTTTCGATGAATCACGCGGCGACCGTCGAAGGTCAGGTTTGAGGCGGCGTCGCGATGGATCATACCACTCCCCATTGGAGATACTGCGGATGAGTTCGATACCCTTGCTACAACTTGCACTGGATTACATTTCGCTGGGGCCGGCGGTGGCCATGGCGACGACAGTGGCGCCCCACGTGGATGTCATTGAGGTGGGCACGCCGCTGTGCAAGGCAGCCGGCATTCAGGCAGTGCGCGAGATTCGTGCCGTGTGCCCGGACAAGATCATTCTGGCTGACCTCAAGACCCCGGACGTGGGGGGGCTCGAGGCAGCTATGGCCTTCGACGCCGGTGCCGACTGGATGACGGTCATTGGCGGCGCGCCGATGGCGACCGTGGAGTCGGCGCTGGAGGTGGCGCGCCAGCGGGGCAGGGAAGTGTTGATGGAGCTGACCGGTGTGCGTGACATCCTGGCGCACGCGCGCGAGTGGAAACAGGTGGGCGTTCAACGGATGGTCTACCATCGCGGCTGGGATGAACAGACGTTCAATCGCGAGTGGGCCGAAGATGATAAGGTTATCATCCGCCAGTTGATTGACATGGGTTTCAAGGTGACTGTCACCGGTGGCATCACCATCGAACTGCTGCCCTTCTTCCGTGACCTGCCGGTCTCAGTGATCATCGCCGGTCGCGCCATTCACAAAGCGCCAGATCCGGCCGCTTCGGCGCGTGAGCTGCGCTCGGCCATCCATCGTCTGTGGGGCTCGTCACAGTCTGGTTACGGTACCGCGTCTGTGGCACAGTCTGACACCAGGGCAGCTGACCTGGCCGCAAAGGCAGTGCGCTGGGGGGTCAGCGACCTGGGCTTGTTGCTCACTGTGGACGGGCGCAGCTGTCCGGGTTGTGACGCGCCCGACCGGCTGTGCCAGAGCACGGTGACCCAGGTTCAATGCCCGCCGGGTGTCTCCGCAGCACAGGTGGCTCAGGCGTTGGCGCACATTTTCGGCCAGAGTGGTGCGTTTGGGCCGGTGAGTGCGGATGTGTTCTATCTCGATCCGGCGCAGCTGGACCGGCTGGCACCGGATCGGGTGACGGAGTTGATGGCGGCGACTGGCAATGCGCTGCGCCAGCTGGGCTGTGCGGTGGATGTCAACGCCGGCGTCAGCACGACGAATCGCATTCTGGCTGCCTGGTAGGGCAGCTCACACACGAGGAGGGTAATTGGAATGACATCTGCACGTTTGCCGGAGACGGCGCTGGGCATGGTCGAGACAAAGGGACTGGTAGCGTCCATCGAGGCTGCGGATGCGATGGCCAAGGTCTCGTACGTCCGAATGCTGTGCCAGGAGGAGATTGGCGGTGGGTATGTGACCATTATGGTGCGCGGTGAGGTGGGCGCCGTTCAGTCATCGGTGGACGCCGGCGTTGCTGCAGCCAAGCGCGCGGGAGAGCTGGTTTCGGCCCATGTGATTGCTCGCCCGCACGCGTCGGTGGAGAAGTTGTTGCACCGCGGTCCGGCGGCAGTTGTGCGGGCGCTGGCCGACTGATCGCCATCGGCGGCCATAACAAGGACGGGGGCGATGGAACTCAGAACCTACATCCTGATTGATGCCATGCAACCGCAATACGCCGCCCTCACCGGCGTCCTGTTGCGGGGTGACGTGCCGGTCGAAGGTATGGCCGAGATCTTCGTGGAGCTGGCGCCGGCGAGTGATGTGTACGAGATGCTGGACGTGGCACTCAAGACAACTGACGTGCGGCCGGGGCTACTGCGTGTGGAGCGGGAGTTCGGCACTCTCGAGGTGCACGGCTTCTTCCAGGAGGCGGTGCAGGTGGCGGGGCGGGCCGGTCTGGCGCGCTTCGGGCTGAGCGAGAGCGATCGCATCAAGCCCGAGGTCGTCTCGGTGAAGATGGTCACCAACGTGGATGCCTACGAGGCGCAGCTGGTGAACCAGGAAAGCCGTGGCAGTCTGCTGTTGCGCGGGCAAACGCTGTGTGTCATTGAAGTATCACCGGCGGCGTATGTGATGCTGGCGGCGAACGAGGCCGAGAAGGCGGCGCACATCACACTGGTGCACTACCAGCCTTCGGGGAGGTTTGGGCGGTTGTACATCGCGGGCGCCGAGTCGGACGTCAAGGTGGGCCGTGACGCGGCTGTCCAGGCGATCAGCAGCTTGCAGGGGCGTTCCCGGTGAGTGCCAGGCCGGAGGCCGGACGATGAAGACCTACTACGCCACCCAGGACATCGAGGACATGGCAGCGCGTGGCGTCCGTGAGCTGGTGCTCGACGACAACACGGTGCTCACCGACCTGGCCCGAGATGCCGCGCAACGCCTGGGCGTGAGACTGACGCAGCGGGGAAACGCGGCGCCGATGACCAGCGCGCCGGCAACGCGTCCGGCGGCAGCACCCACGGCGGCACCCACTGCCCTGCCTGCCAGGCCATCTGGATGCCAACATGGGCCATTGGCGGCAAGCGCGGCGCCCGCCATTTCCGAATCTAAGGCGCCGGCCAACAATGGCAGCAACACGGTGGTCGACCAGATGGTGGGTCTGGTCAGACAACTGGCCGGCAAGAAGTAGCAGCGGAGAGACGATCATGATCATCGGCAAAGTTGTTGGATCAGCCGTGGCCACGTTGAAGCACGAGGGACTGAACACGACCAAGTTGCTGGTGGTGCGGCCGGCCGACACGTGCGGCCAACCACTCAGCGAAGCGTTTCTGGCTGTCGACCTGGTCGGTGCCGGCGAAGGTGAGCTGGTGTTCGTCAGCCAGGGCAGTTCGGCCCGGATGGCTACCGGCAGCAATTCCTCGCCGACCGATGCGGCAATCGTGGGTATCCTGGACTCCTTGCGGGTTGATGGAGCCGTCTCATTCAGGAAGGAATAATGATTCGATGAAAGACACAACACGTGACACGCAGTCTGTGGATGGAGCGGCGATGCCCGAGCCGCTTGACCCTGGGTTGCGGGCGCTGGGAATGATCGAGACGCGCGGGTTGGTGGCCTGCATCGAGGCCGCTGATGCCATGGCCAAAGCGGCCAACGTGACGCTGTTGGACCGGCGTGCCATCGGTGGCGGCTACATGACAGTGATGGTGCGCGGCGACGTCGGTGCTGTGCGCACGGCGCTGGATGCCGGCGCCAAGGCCGCCCGCCGCCTGGGAGAGGTGGTGTCGGTGCGCATCCTGCCCAGCCCGCATCTGGACCTGGAGGCGTTCCTGCCGCCGGCGGTGGATGCTTAGGCCGACCGGCCACTCAGCGGCTGCCCGTTTGTGAGCTGCCGGGTCACACGGAAGAGCTACACGTGAGCGCAAAACAAAAAGTAACGCCCAGCTCGTTGCTCAACAAGAAACGACAGGGCCAGAAGATCACCATGCTGACGGCCTACGACTCTCCCATGGCGTCGTTCATCGACCAGGCGGGAGTGGACATCGTACTCGTCAGCGATGCGGTGGGCACGGTGGGCAACGGTCGGTCGGAGGCCGTGTCGGTTACCGTCGAGGAAATGATCTACCACACGCGGGCGGTGCGCAATGGCACCCGGCGCTGCATGGTGGTGACGACATTGCCCTTTGGCAGCTACAACACGCCTGATGATGGTCTGCGCAATGCGATGCGCCTGATGAAAGAGGGCGGCGCCGACGGCGTCCATCTGGAAGGGACGCAGGCAGAAGGGGCGTTGGTGCGCGCCATTGTCGGCGCCGGCGTGCCGGTGGTGGGTCATGTCGGCGTCACCAAGCAAAAAATCGTGCGTTCGGGGCGAGTGAGATTGCCCGGGCAGGACGCCGACTCGGCGCGCGAGATCATCAGCGATGCTGTTGAGATGGCCAGGAGCGGCATCTGTGCACTGGTTGTTGAGTGCCTGCCCGATCGGGTGGCGGAGATCATAACCCGCGCGCTGGACATCCCGACGATTGGCATCGGGTCGGGCGCGGGTTGTGACGGCCAGGCGTTGGTCACCCAGGACATGTTGGGGCTGTACAAGGAGCTGTCGCCGCGGTTCCTGAAGGTGTATGCCGACCTGGCGCAGATAATCGTTGCCGCATTGAGCGACTTTCGCCAGGAAGTTGAAGGCGGCGCATTCCCCACCGCGCAGCACAGCTACGCGATCGAGGATGCCGAGCTGAACAAGTTGCTGGCCCGCTTGCGGGCTGACTGACACCCATCACCAGATAAGGAGAAGTGAACCATGGCCGAATCTCTCAAGGGTAAAGCTGCTGTCATCACCGGTGTGGGCTCTGGCTTTGGCAAGGCCACGGCAGAGCTGTTTGCTGCCAAGGATCAGGTGGGTCTCGTATTGATTGACATCAACGAGGCAGCTCTCAATGCTACCGCCGACGTCTGTAAGGCGGCTGGTTCCAGGGTCATTGCCCTGCCCGCCGATGTGACCAAGCTGGAGACCTTCGAACGTGCACTTAAGGAGACGCTCGATGCCTTTGGCAAGGTGGACTTCCTCATCAACTATGCCGGTGGTGCGCTCAGGGTGGCGCCGATCGAGGAGATGGACGATGCCATCAACCGACGCATCATTGATCTGAACCTCACCAGCACCATTATGAGCTGTCGGACGTTCACCCCTCAGTTCAAGAAACAGGGCTATGGCAAGATCATCAATGTGTCCAGCGCGTGTGATCGTCGCTCCTGGCCGGGTTGGTCGGTTTACTCGGCTGCCAAGGCGGCTGTCAACGCCTTCACCCGCTGCCTCTACACCGAGTTGCGGCCGCACGGCATTGCCGTCACGCTGCTGGTGCCCGGTGGATCGAACACCGGTTTTCAGGCTGCGGCGGAAGGCGTGAGTAAGTTCGAGTGGGACGAAGCACTGGCGGTGCGCCCCGAGCACTTCGCCGACATGGTCTACCAGACCTGTGCACTCACCCGGGGTGCGTGCGTGTGTGAGCTGGTGTTGTACGGCCTGGCCCAGGATGTCAGCGGCTACTGATGAGCCGCCAACAAGATGCGCGAGATCTTGACCGGGGGCTGGCCGGGACGACACCATGGTCCCGGACGAGAAGGAGGTGCACTGGGCGGCGAACAGGAAGTGTCTGATGTGAGCGAGAGCACAAACTTTTCTTTTCAGAGAGGAGAAAACTCAAGATGAAGAAGAACCTGTTTGCTGTGCTGACCGTGCTGGTGCTTGTCGGCCTCGTGCTGGCCGTGGCTCCGGCGATGCGGCCGGCTTTCGCGTCTGATCCGATGCCGAAGAAGATTGCGTTCTTTGTGTCGGATCTGTCGAATGTGTTCCATCAGGCGCAGTACACTGAGGCGAAGAAGTACGCGATGGAGAAGTACGGGGCCGAGGTGTATGCGTTTGACGGGAAGTCGGACTCGGCGGTGATGACGCAGAATGTGGATCAGGTGGTAGCGCAGGGGATGGACGCGGCGACGCTGCACATCTGGGACGCGGAGGCGGCGAAGCCGGGTGTGTTGGATGCTCTGGATAAGGGCATCATCATGACGTCGTTCTTCAGCCCGCTGGCGGACACAGGGATACCGGTGGCGCGGAGTGACGAGGCGGGTGTCTCGTTTGCGATGGGCGTGGAGATGGCGACGCAGTGGAAGGCGGCGCATCCGGACAAGCCGATTGTGATGGTGGAGTTGGGCTGGCCGAATCACACGGAAGTGAAGTCGGGGCGCACCGATCCGTTTGTGGCGGGGGTTCTGTCGGTTGATCCGACGGCGACGGATCTGGGGTGTCTGGATGCGAGCAAGGGGCCTGATGCGGCCAAGCAGATCATCCTGGACCTGGTGACGCAGCATCCTGAGGTGAACCTGATCTACTCTGAGGCGTCGAACCTGACGGTTGGGACGATGGCGGGGTTGATCCAGGCGGGTCGGGGTGTGATGGACAATGGCAAGCCGCTGACGGAGATCGTGTGCAGTGTGGACTTTGACGAGGTCGAGATGAAGCAGGTGTACGATCCGAACAGCTCATTGAAGCTGTCCATGGGTCTGCCGCCTGTGGAGACGGCGCGTGGCCGGATCGACCTGATCTTCGATGTGGCTGCCGGGAGGGTGGCACCGACCTCACAGCCGGCCGAGGAGTTCTTCTACAAGGCCTACAACATCTCCTACTGGACGATGCCACGGGCAGATGCAGTGGAGTGGCTGAACTCCCAGTTTGGAACCAACGTCGAATAGTCTGACGGGATCGGCGGCGGAGATGCCGCCTTTGAGAGGGAGGGGGACCGGCGGTCCCCCTCCCCACCGCGATGTGGGAGCGGAAGCATGGCAGCGACCGAGAATGTGCTCGAAATCCGGGATCTCGTGAAGGACTTTCCCGGCGTGCGGGCAGTCAACAATGTCAGTTTCGATGTGAAACGGAACACCATTCACTGCCTGGTCGGTGAGAACGGTGCGGGGAAATCTACCCTCATCAAGATTCTGACCGGTGCCTACCAACGCACCAGCGGCAGAATCCTGCTGAACGGGGAGGAGTACAATCCGCACAGTCCGCGCGATGCGCGGCAGATGGGCATCAGCACTCTCTTCCAGGAGCTCAACGTGGTTGACCAGCTCACCGTAGAGGAGAACCTGACGCTGGGCCTGGAGGACACAAAGTTCGGTTTCCTGCGAAAGACCGACAAGATCAACCGGATGGTCAGCGTGATGAACAGCATCGAGCCGTCCATCCACCCCCGCCAGCAGGTCTCGACGCTGAGCGTGGCCAAGAAGCAGATCGTGGAGATCGCCAAGGCAGTTGCCCATGAGTCGGATCTTATCATCATGGATGAGCCGACGGCGGCGCTCTCCGAGAGCGAGATACAGCGGCTGTTCACTATTATCCGGCGTCTTCGCGAGCAGAATGTCACCGTCATCTACATCTCCCACCGACTGGACGAGATCTTCGAGATCGGGGACTACGTCACCGTCCTGAGGGACGGCCAGCACATCGGCACGAAACCTCTGTCGGAAGTCAAAGACCGCAGTGAGCTGATCAAGATGATGATCGGCAAGACGGTCTTCGAGCAGTATACGCCCCGAGAGACTGAGTGCGACGACGCGATCTTGCAGGTGAGGCATCTGTCAAATCACAAGCTGAATGACATCTCCTTTGACGTCCACGCCGGCGAGATCGTCGGCTTCTATGGTTTGGTCGGGGCCGGCAAGACCGAGCTGGCGCGCGCCATCTATGGCGTCGATCCTTATGAGGGTGAGATTCTGTTCAAAGGCAAGCGGCTGCCACCTTCTACGGATCAAGTCATCGCGGCAGGCATCGCACTGGTGCCGGAGGAGCGGCGCTCCCAGGGTCTCTTCACGATCCTGACCATCCGGGGCAACGTGCCGGTCATGAACCTGGAAAAGATCTCTCGCAATGGATTCATCAACGGAGCGGCAGAACGCGCCGTTACGCTCGATTACATCAACCGGCTCAAGATAGCCACCGATAGTACCGAAAAGGAAGCCGCAAAGCTGTCCGGCGGCAATCAGCAGAAGGTGGTGCTGGCGAAGTGCCTGTTCGCCGACGCCGACCTTCTGATGCTCGATGAGCCGACGCGTGGCATTGATGTGGGGGCGAAGAGCGAGATCTACACGATCATCCGACAGCTCTCCAGAGAGGGAAAGTCCATTATGATCTTCTCCTCTGAGCTGCCCGAGATCATGAACATCTGCGACAGTATCTACCTCCTGTACGACGGCAACCTGAAAGCTACGCTACGCAATGGTTGCGACGTGGACAGCGAACGGATCATCCATATCGTCACGGGGGGAGAGTAGACGTGAACACCAAGCAGGTAATGTCACCGCTGTCGCTCGGCGCCAGGCTGAGCAATGAATCGTTCATCACTCTGTTAATGGTCGGGGTGCTTGTCTTCCTGTTGGTTGTTGCCGCCCTGTTCGTGCCGAACTTCTATCAACCACGGAACATCCTGAACCTGCTGACGAACAACTGGTACATTGTGATCCTGGGCATTGGCGTCACGTTCCTGCTGATCACCGGCAATTTCGACCTCTCGGTGGGTGGGGTGATTGCATTGACCGGCGTGTTGTCGGTGTATTTCTGCCAGGCGGCCAATGTGTCGCAAAATGTTCTGGCCAACGGCCTCGGTCTTCCGTACGGTGTTGCTGTCGTGCTTGCGCTTTGCGGGGCGATGAGCATCGGTGGGCTCAACGCGTTCTTCATTGTGCGCCTGAGAGTGCCTTCCATTATCGTCACGTTGGGCACGATGATGCTTGCGCGTGGCATTGCGCAGGTCATCACTCAGGGTGCCCAGCGCAACACCAGCCTGCCCGATGTGTTTGGCGTCGTAGGCAACCTGGCGCTGCCGGGCACACCTGTCAAGATCTCGGTAGTGATCATGGTTGTCCTGCTCGTTGTCGCGTTCGTCTTCGAAAAGAACACCGTGCTGGGAAGGCGCACATACCTCATTGGCGCCAATGCCCAGGCGGCGAGGCTGTCCGGCGTCAATGTGAGCCGTCACCTTACCGCACTCTTCATCCTCAGCTCCTTTCTAGCCGGCATCACGGGCATTCTCCTGGCCTCGGAGTTCAAGGCCGGGGTATCGAGTCGGGCGCTCGGTTACGAGTTCGACGCCCTGGTCGTGTCGCTCCTGGGTGGGGTCAGCATAGCCGGCGGGTTTGGATCGGTGCTGGGGATGTTCGCCGGCGCGCTGATCCTTTCGGTCGTGACTACGGCGGCCACCGGCCTTCTCCTGTCGCCGGACTGGCAGTTCACCCTCAAGGCGGTGGCGGTCTTCATTGCGATTCTCGCGCAGAGTTATGCCCTGGCCAGAAGGAAGGGTTGAGGAGCAGAACTATGAACCGGACCTTTGTCGCAAACAAGGCAATCCGTGCCGGGCAGGAGGCACCTCGCCTCCAGCAAGATCGGTCGGCGGCGGTACGGGCGACCATCAAGCAGGTCTACATCTATGTCGTTCTGGCGTTGGTCGTGATTGCTTTCAGCGTGGCCAAGCTGGATCAGGTGGAGTTCTTCGGTCGGGGACACTTTCTGAACCCGGACAGCATCATCAACCTGTTGCGTGCCGCTGTGCCCATCCTGACCGTCAGCGGCGCATTTACGCTGTTAATGATCTCAGGTTACATTGACCTGTCGGTGGGCAGTGCCATGAGCCTGAGTGCCGTGGTCTTCGCCCTGATGATTCTGAACGGCTTCTCTTTCCTGCCGGCTCTCGGTATCACGCTGGTCATGGGACTCGTGATGGGAACCCTGAATGGCCTGCTGGTGATGCGACTCCGCATCACGCCGGTCATTGCGACGCTGGTCACGCTGAGTCTGTATAAGGGCATTGCACTGTTGATCGTGCCGGATGGGCTGTCGGCCATCAAGGGCAGCACCGAGCACCCCATGCCGGCGTGGATCAACAACTACGCGCGCCAGGACGTCCTCCTGGGGTTGCCGGCGGCATTCTTCGTCGCGATCGCTGTGATCATCGTGCTGGTCATCGTCCAGCGCAAGACGATCCTGGGCAAGTACGCGGCGGCGGTCGGCGGCAACCGCGTCGCCGCCGAGCTGTCGGGCATCAATGTCGTTTTGATCGTGTGGCTCCTGTACATCATGGTCGGATTCTTCGCCGCGCTGGCTGGCGTCGCGCGTGCCAGTTACATGTCGTTGGGCGACCCTCTCTCCGGCGATGGGATGGAGTTGGCGTGTATCATCGCCGTGTTGTTGGGCGGCACGGCGTTTTCAGGCGGCGAGGGATCGGTGGCCAAGACGATCGTGGGCGCCATCATCATCAGCTGCGTGACGACTGGCCTTATGACGGTCATCCCGGCGTACTGGCAGACCGTGGCGATGGGCAGTGTGCTTCTGGTTGCTGTGGCTCTCAACTATGTGCTGGTGCAGGAAAAGGCGCGCGCGTAGCGACGGCAGCGGCCAGCACTCTCAAGGAGATAACAACGAATGGGCCTGTCCCTTGCAATGCCGGTGGGAGTATATGAGAAGGCGCTGCCCACTCAAGATGGCTGGGAAGGTATCCTGAACAGCGCAGCACAGGCCGGCTACGATTTCGTAGAGATCTCGATAGACGAGAGCGATGCGCGCCTGGCCCGTCTGGAACGCTCGTCGCCGGAGCGCGCGGAGATACGCCGGGCGATCGCCAACACCGGTGTTTCCGTGATGAGCATGTGCCTGAGCGGCCACCGCAAGTATCCCCTAGGCAGTCACTCACCTGAGACGCGACGCCGCGGCCGTGAGATTCTGCGTGATGCGGTGGACTTCGCAGCCGATGTGGGACTACGCATCGTGCAGCTGATGGGCTACGATGTGTATTACGAACCAAGCGACGCCGACACGCGCGCCTACTTTCTGGACGGAGTGCACGAGGGTGTGCGGTGGGCGGCGCAGTCGGGCGTTATGCTCGGGCTGGAGAATCTGGACACACCGTTCGTGGAACGCATTCAGCAGGGACTCGACATCATACGGGAGATCAACTCACCCTGGCTGCAGCTGTACCCGGACATGGGCAATCTGGCAGCAGCCGGTTACCACCCGCCGGACGAGCTGAGGCTGGCCAAAGGACATCTGATCGGCGTACACGTCAAAGATGCGATGCCCAAGGTTATTCGCGGCATACCCTTCGAGTCCGGCATCGTACCGCTCGCGGAGACTTTCCAGGCGCTGGCCGACATTGGTTTCTGGGGCGTGCTGGCAGTGGAGATGTGGGGACAGATGGACCCCGGCGGGGACTTGCTGGGATCGGCGACTGCAGCGCGTCGTCTGGTACAGCGGCTGGTTGACTCGGCCTGGGCGTCACAGCGCGCAACCCTCGACGCGGCACGCGACGCTCGAGGTACATCTCAGATGCACGATGCCGGGGCGGCCGTCGGCAGGACGGCCGCGGCAGGGTCGTGAGATAGAGGAGGATGTCATGACTGAATCTGAGCACAAAGACGCCAAGCTGGGCCGTTCGATAATCATCCCGGGCGAAAGATATTTTCCGGAGGGGGTAGCCGTTGCGCCCGATGGCACCTTCTACGTGGGCAGTATGGAACTGGGATGTATCATGCGGGCGGCGCCGGGCGCAGACCGGTTCGAGCCCTTCATCCCGGGCGGCGCCAATGGGTTGGTGTCGGTGTTGGGACTGTACGTTGATGCGCCGCGTGGCTTGCTGTGGGCCTGTTCGGCGGACGCCGGCAATGGACGGCTGGCCGGCACGGCACCGGTCGGCATAAAGTCGTTCGACCTGGCAACCGGAGCTCCGCGCGGCAGCTATGATTTCCCCGGGGGCGGTTTTCCCAATGACCTCACGATTGATGCGTCCGGCAACGTTTATGTCACCGACTCGTGGTCACCACGCATTCTGCGGTTGCCGGCCGGTGGTGTGGCGCTGAGCGATTGGATCAACGATCCCGGGCTCGGCGCCGATCGCTGGAGCCTGAATGGCATTGACTACGATCGGACCTCCGGAGTCATTTTTGTGGTCAACCAGATGACCGGCCAGCTCTTTCGGATTCAGGTGCGGCCGGATGGCGGTGCCGGACGAGTGACGTTGATCGAGACGAGCCGGCCATTGCGCCGGCCGGATGGTCTCAAAGTCATCGGTCGCGACACACTGGCGACGGCCGAGCAGAATGTGGGCGGCATAGCGATACTGCATCTTCAAGGCGATAAAGCGGATGTTGTCACCGTCAACGAAGGACTGGACATGGTGGCGACCTTCGCCTTCTATGCGGGCAGCGCGTGGGTGGTCGAAAACCAGGGCGACCATTTCTGGGATCCCGAGCACGCCGGGCCGGATGCCGACAAGCCATTCCGGATTGCGGAGGTACCGCTGCCGCTCCTGTGATCGCCTGCCGTTCCGAGGGCATACTCTCGGGCAGCGAGTGCTCGCGATTTCCGAATTGACAGCCCATCGCAGTTGTGGTTAAATACCAACATCATGACATTTAGCGGTCCCCGGCGTCGCACCCCTGTTGTCGGCGTCAGACCGCCGGGCGGTTGCGCTCATATTCCCCATCTGACGAGGCGAAAGATGCTCCTTGATGCTTTGCGCGAAGAAGTGTGGCAGTGCAATCTCGAGTTACCGAAGAACGATCTGGTGAAGATGACCAGCGGCAACGTGAGCGGTCGCGACCGGGACACTGGTCTGGTTGTGATCAAGCCCAGCGGCTACCGCTATGAGGACCTGACGCCGGCTCATATGATCGTCGTAGATATTGAGGGTCGGATCGTGGAGGGTGACCTCAGACCATCGGTTGACACTGAAACACACCTGTACGTCTACCGGCACCGGGAAGACGTGATGGGCGTGGCGCACACCCACTCACCTTACGCCTCGACGTTCGCGGCGCTGGGTCAGCCGATCCCGGCCTGTCTCACTGCCAGTGCGATGCTGGGTGGCGAGGTGCCTCTGGGCGGCTACGTCCCGATCGGCGGTGCGGCCATCGGGGCTGAAATCGTGCGCAAGATTGGACGATCGCTGGCAATCGTCATGCAGAACCACGGTGTCTTCACCATCGGCAAGGATGCACGTCACGCAACCAAGATCGCGGTCGAAGTCGAGGAGATTGCCAAGATCACCCATCTGGCAATGACGCGTGGCAACCCGATCGTGCTCTCGCCACAGCAGATCGAGCAGATGGTCGCCCTCTATGCCGACCAGTACGGCCAGCGCTGAGCGGGAGGTACGGCGATGACTGATGTGTGTCTCAAGCCGATTCTTGATCCGGCCGTGCTGGCTGAGGGCAGCCGGCGTCTGTTGACCGATCTGCCACGCGAGCGGCTGGGTTGGATGTTGGAGACGATGTACAAAATCCGATACTTCGAGGAGAAGGCGGAGGAACTTTACACACGCGGACTGGTCCACGGGACGATGCACCTGTCCATCGGGCAGGAGGCGTCGTCGGTGGGCAGCATTGCGGTGCTGCGACCCGAGGACCTGATTATCCATCACCATCGCGGCCACGGGCACACCATTGCCAAGGGCGCCGACATCACGCTCATGATGGCCGAATTCCTGGGCAAGGAGCCGGGTTACTGCCGCGGGCGTGGCGGTTCGATGCACATCGCCGATATCCCGGGTGGCAACCTGGGCGCGACCGGTGTTGTGGGCAGCGGCATCCCGACGGCCGTCGGCATCGCGTTGGCGCTGCAGATGCGGCGATCGGACCGTGTCCTGCTGGCGTATTTCGGCGACGGGGCAGCGAATCTGGGCGAGTTTCACGAGGCGCTCAATATGGCAGCCATCTGGACGCTGCCGGTGGTGTTCATCTGCGAGAATAACCAGTATGGTATGTCGGGCCCGGCAAAGAAGATGGCGGCCGTCGAACCCCTTTCTGTGCGCGCTGCGGCCTACAACATGCCTGGTCAGACTGTGGACGGCAACGACGTGCTGGCGGTATACCAGGTGACGCAGGCGGCTGTTGAGCGTGCGCGATCAGGACAGGGACCATCGCTGATTGAGAACTACACCTATCGCTGGCGCGGTCATTCGAAGAGCGACCGCAATGTCTATCGCACTGCCGAGGAGATTGAGGATTGGAAACGACGTTGCCCGATCTTGCGCTTTAAGCAGACGCTGGTGAGCGCCGGTGTGATGGGCGATGAGGAGATTGCCGCCATTGATGAGCGCGCCAAGACCACCATTGATCGAGCCGCTGAAGAGGCATTGACATTCCCGGAGCCGTCGCCAGAACGGCTTGAAGATGAGGTCTACGCACCATGACAGAGGCAGGCAACCGCGAGATTACCTATCTGGAAGCCGTGCGCGAGGCGCTGTGGCAGGAGATGCACCGTGATCCTGATGTGTTCCTCCTGGGTGAGGACATCGGTGTTTACGGTGGTGCTTTCGGGGTGACGCGCGGCTTACTGGAGGAGTTTGGGCCGGAACGGGTACGTGATACCCCCATTTCCGAGGCGGCTATCGCCGGCGCGGCCACCGGTGCGGCGCTGATGGGAATGCGACCGGTGATGGAGGTCATGTTTATGGACTTCATCACCATTTCGATGAACCAGCTGGTGAATCAGGCGGCCAAGATCCGCTTCATGTTCGGCGGCAAGGCGAGCATTCCGATGGTCGTGCGCGCGCCGGCGGGGTCAGGTACCGGTGCGGCGGCCCAGCATTGCCAGAGCCTGGAGGCCTGGTTTGTTCATGTACCTGGTATCAAGGTGGTGACGCCGGCAACGCCCTTTGATGTGAAGGGATTGCTGGTGACGTCTATCCGGGACAACAATCCGGTGCTCTTTGTAGAGCATAAGCTGCTCTACCGTACCAAGGGGCCGGTGCCGGAAGAACTGTATGCGATCCCTCTCGGCCAGGCTGAGGTGCGTCGCCCGGGACGCGACCTGACAATCGTTGCCTACTCGATCATGGTGCCGCGTGCCCTGGAGGCGGCCGGACGTTTGAGCGAGGAGGGCGTCGAGGTGGAGGTGGTGGATCTGCGCTGCCTGAAGCCATTGGACGAGGAGACTGTCGTGAGGTCGGTGTCGAAAACCGGCCGGGTGCTGATCGTGCACGAGGCGCCGCAGACCGGCGGCTTCGGCGGCGAGCTGGCTGCGGTCATTGCCAACAGCGAGGCGTTCGACTACCTCGATGCACCGATACGCCGGCTGTGTGGTCGGGACATCCCGATACCCTACAATCGGACACTGGAGCAGGCGACGGTGCCGCAGGTGGAGGACATCGTGGCAGCCGCACGAAAGCTGGCCACGGAGGGGAGGTAGCCGGCTATGGCCACAGAGATTATCATGCCCAAGGTGGACATGGTCATGGAGACGGGTACCTTCGTGGAGTGGTTGAAGCAGGAAGGCGACGCAGTCGAGAAGGGTGAGCCACTGTTCGTTGTGTTGACCGACAAGGCCAACATCGAGATTGAGGCGCCGGCAAGCGGGATACTCGCCGGCCTGACGGCGCGGCCCAATGACGTGATCCCGGTCACCCAGACGATTGGCTACATCCTGGCGCCGGGCGAGTCGCTACCAGTGTCGAGCGCACAGGCGCCTGAGGCGGGCACGACGACAGCCTTGATTGTACGGTATCTGACCGGGCGGCGCGGGGTTCAGATTGTCACCAATTCCACCTTGGTTTTTTCATATGCACGGCTGAATCCGGCGCTTAATATCATTCTGACCGGCGGGATTTTCCGGAAAGAGACGGAATCGCTGGTCGGGCCGGTGGCGCTGCGGGCGATTGCGGATTTCAATGTCAGGCTCGCGTTTGTGGGGACGGATGGTTTCAGTCTGGAGCGGGGCATGACGACGCAGCTGGTGGAAGGTGCGGAAATTGTCAAAGCGATGCGGAACCAGGCGGACGAGACCTGGCTTGTGGCTGACTCGTCCAAATATGGCAAGACGGGCTTTGTGAGCGTTTTGCCCTTGTCAGAGGTCGATGGAATCATTACCGATGAGCGGCTCGATCCAGCGGCAAGGCAGCGGATGTCGGAGCA
>Ga0101944_10003210_pt1 | contig 23566 bp, 22 predicted proteins | sample DewCreD2012metaG_FD_75245 | JGI IMG/M metagenome (GOLD analysis project Ga0101944, IMG submission 75245) | Hot spring sediment bacterial and archeal communities from British Columbia, Canada, to study Microbial Dark Matter (Phase II) - Dewar... ... | reverse complement strand
TGTTGCAGATATTTTATAAAAAAATTTAAAAAAACCATACAAAAACTCTTGACACGTGCAAGCAAAACATATAAATGATATGCATTATTTTGCCATGAAATCACACGCCGTCATACAGGTCTCAGATAAGACCAAGGAAATAATTCTCTCTGCAGCCAAAGAACTCTTTGCCCAAAAGGGTTATTTTAAAACCACCTATGCAGACATTGCCCGGCATGCAGGGGTAAATCAGGCAACCGTTTACCGGGCGTTCAAAACAAAAGAGAATATTTTCCGAAACTTGCTGGAGGAAGAATACCATATTATAAAACAGGAATCCTATGGTGCCTACAGCGCCGATGAACCAACCCCCCAGAAACTCAAAAAAATAATTACCACGAACTTTACCCTGACCACTAAAAGTAAACTGTTGAAATACATTTTGCATGATGAATATAGCCAGTTTCGTTCTATTTTTAACTCGCGGGATAAAACAGCGTTCGATGAGATTCGCGCCATAATAAACGAGGGCATTGCAAAGGGGGAATTGAACGCTGAAGATCCTGCATATATGCTTGCGGTCCTTAATTCGTTTCGCTTTTGCCTGCTGAGCCTGTACCGCACTGAACCCATGATTGCCGCAAGCAAATATAGCCTGGACCATCTGGTTGAAACCATAAATTATATTTTCGTTGAGGGGTTTCTTAAATACTTTTCCCGAGAAAGCAAAGCATAATTCCTGACTGAAGACAAACATAAATTTTTGAAGGAGGCACTCATGATTCATATTGACAGGGAGAAATGTGTTGGGTGCGGCGGCTGTGTTGATCTGTGTCCCCGCACCGCTATCCGGTTTGTGAAGGATCGGGCATTTGTTGACGTCGCACTATGCTTGGAATGTAAGACCTGCGTCCAGGTGTGCCCTATGAAAGCCCCGAATGAAATTTAATGAGATCGTGACGGATAGACTTTTTATTACGGTGAAAGGAGAAAGCGATTGGAAGCAACAACCAAATTTTCAAAAGCTATGATTGAATGCTCGCTTCTCAATAAGGATCTGGGAAGGCCCTTCAAACCCGGCGCTCGCAGAGAAGCGACCCCCGTCTGGGACAAGGATAAATGCATACGCTGTGCTCTGTGTTATGTATATTGTCCTGATGGGGCTATTTATCGCACTGAAGACGGCTTTTTTGAAGCGGATACAGAAAAATGCAAAGGATGCGGCATCTGTCATCGTGAATGCTGGTTTGGGGTTATCAGCATGGTAAAGGAGGAATAGGTATGGATACGTTCAGCCTGTATGTGCCAAATTTCTTGCCCTGTAAAGAGTATTTCATTCCCGAGAAGAATAGTGCCTGTCCCGGATGCGGCCTTGCACTGGCCGTCAGGCATACCTATAAGGCTGCGGAACGGTTAATAGAAAACGCAGTCTGGCTGCAGGCGGCCCAGGGAAACATTTTTGAGGGCGTGTTTGCCCAATCGCCAGTCGGCAAAAGCGAGCCGTCGCTCTTGCGGATTACCTCAGCCACGGCAGAGATGATCATCTGTTTTGACAATGAAGCTGGCGGCGGCATTGATGAAGCCCTCAAAAAACCTCTGCCCGCGATTGCGGTGGCTGAAGGCTTTCAATATGTTGCAACCGCTTGTCCCAGTTATCCGTTTGATTTGTATGAAAAAGTCAAACGGGCCTTGGAAGTTAAGGGAAAAGTCTTTATTCATATGCTGTGCCCATGTCCGGTGGGCTGGCAATTTGATCCAGAAACGACCGTTAAAATCGGGCGCTGGGCAGTTGAAAGCAGGGCATTCCCGCTGTATGAAGTAGGTGCGGGTATAGCCTACCATATGACCGTTCAGATCCCCAAGCCGCGGCCAGTCGCTGATTATCTAAAACCCCAGTATCGTTTTGCAGAGCTTTCAGACAATCAGCTTGCAGATGCCCAGGCGTTTATTGAAAGTAATTATAAAAAATTGATTGATACCATGCAGCCGGATAAGCAGATGACGGCGCAGATATAAGGTAATTAATGAAATCCGGGAAAGGAGCGGATAAATGGCAGCAACCAAGAAAAAGGCCATAAAAAAACCAGAGGGCCAGGCACAGCCCGCGCAGACATCTGCCGGAGCTGAATGGACGGGTAAAAGCCAGGCCATGTTTGAGCGGATGCTTCAGGAGGTTCCTGAGGCGATGCGAGAGATTTTTCGCGGAAAATTGATGCAGGTGCTTCAACAAAAGGCAGGGGGCGGTCCCTTTGCCGAAAATCATGTAACTGAAATAGTTCATGAAATGGTTCCGGAACCGTTTAAAACCAATATTTTAAAAGCTTTTTCCACATTGGGCGATTTTGACATGAATGTGGTGGAGGAAATAATAAAAGCCAATCCCGGCGGACCGGAAACAGTCATTGCCATACTTCATGCTATTCAGGAACGGTGCGGCTATCTGCCCCGTGAAGCTCTCATGCTGGTGAGCCAGAAAAAGGATGTTTTTCTCAGTGCCCTGTATCGGCTGGCAACATCGTATAAGGCCTTTCGCCTCACACCGCCAAAAAAATATGCGGTCACCGTTTGCAACGGCACCGGTTGCCATGTCAAGGATGGCGGGAAGCTGCTCAGCGAACTGGAAAAGAAAGCCACCCAGCATGGTTCCGAGATAACGCTTGAAACCGTTCGCTGTCTCGGGTGCTGCGATGTATCTCCAGCAGTTATAATCAATGGAGAACTCTATGGCGGCACCGAGGCCCGGGCTAAGATTGCGGAAATCTTACACGAATAAAGGAGCGCGTGACTTATGAAAATCAATCGCATACAAGACCTTTCTACCATGAAGAAACACGGGCTGAAACTGCTTGTTCCAGCCGCCACGCGCATAACGGTTGGCTCAGCAACCTGCGGGCTGGCAAAAGGAGCGGGAAAAGTTCTGGAAGCCCTGAAATATGAAATAAAAAAACACAAACTAACGGCTGAGGTGGTCGCCGTCGGATGCAACGGCCTCTGCTTTGCTGAACCCATTGTGGAAGTCATACAGCCGGGCAAACCTCGCATAACCTATGGGCCGGTGACCGTTGAACGGGTTGCGGAACTGGTGACATCTATCAAAGCGGGAAAGCCGTTGCTGGAGTTGGCTCTGGTGCGGCATGATGAAGAACTGTTCTGTGTTAAAACTGCGCCGCTTGCCTATGGAAAGGGGAAAGTTCCCGCCGCTCTTTCCCGGATTAAGGAATATCGCACCCATGATTTTTTTAAAAACCAGAAAAAGCTGGTGAGTAAAAACGCCGGCACCATAAGCCCGAGCCGCATAGAAGAATATGTTGCCCTGGATGGCTATCTGGCACTGGCACAGGCGCTTACCGAAATGACTCCGGATCAGGTGCTTAAAGAAGTTATTGATTCCAAGCTTCGGGGCCGAGGCGGCGCCGGGTTTCCCGTGGGCCTGAAATGGCAGGCCTGCCGCACTGCAGCGGGCGACAAGAAGTATATCGTTGCTAATGGCAGCGAGGGAGATCCAGAGATCGGGATGCACCGCAGTTTTCTCGAGTCAGATCCCCATGCCCTCATTGAAGGCATGGCCATCGCCGGCTACGCGGTCGGTGCAGACGAAGGCTACATATATGTCAATGACCGGTATGTCGTGGCACTGGAACGCCTCCATGAAGCGATAAAACAGGCTGAGCAGGCCGGCCTGCTGGGAAAAAATATTCTGGGAAGCGGATTTTCATTTTCTCTGAAGGTAAAACGCGGCGGCGGCGCGTATGTCTGCGGCGAAGAAACTGCCTTGCTTAACTCTCTGGAAGGCCTCTGGGGGGAACCGCGGCCGCGGCCTCCCTACCCGGCGCAGCAGGGTCTTTTTGGCAAACCCACCGTGGTAAATAATATCGAAACACTTGCCACGATACCAGTCATAGCACGCCACGGCGGAAAATGGTTCGCGAAATTTGGCACGCCGCGGAGCAGCGGAACCAAAGTGGTCGCGCTTTCGGGTGCGGTTGCACGACCCGGATGGGTTGAGGTTCCCCTGGGCATTACGGTCAAAACCATTATTGAAACCTTTGGCAAGGGAACCGGGACCGGCAAAAAGGTTAAGGCATTTCAAACGGGCGGCCCTTCGGGAGGTGTTCTCCCTGCCTCACAGCTTAGCATTAAGCTTGATTATGACCAGCTCGCCAAAGCCGGCAGTCTGCTGGGCTCGGGAGGCCTTCTCATCATGGATGAAAGTACGAACATGCTGGAAATGGCGAAGTTTTTAACCGACTTTTTTGCAGATGAAACCTGCGGCAAATGCAGCACCTGCCGCGAAGGGGTCAAACGGCTGCAGGAAATTATTGGCAGCATCATGCAGGGGTATGGAACCGCCGAGCACATCTCCGTCGCGAAACGCATGGCGGCGGCAATGGCAGATACTGCCGCATGCGCCCTTGGCAAAACCGCTGCCACACCTTTTCTGACCGTGCTGAAGCACTTCCCCCGGGAAGTTGAGGGAAAGCTGCTCAGAAAAGGCGCATAAATAATATTGGATAGAAGCACACCCACAAGCTCTATTGAATCATAAAGGGGATGAAACCGATGGCAACACTAAAAATTAATGGAAAGAAGATCAAGGTAGCAGACGGAACAACGATTCTTGAAGCAGCGCGTGCACATGATATTGAAATTCCCACGCTGTGCTCCAATGAGGCGTTGAAGCCCTATGGCGCCTGCCGCCTGTGCGTGGTTGAGGTCACCAAAAACGGCATGACCACGATTGAAACCTCCTGCACCTACCCGGCGGAGGAAGGGCTGGACGTAAAAACAAATTCGGCGCGGGTGATAAACAACAGAAAGATTGTTATAGAGCTGTATCTTGCCCGCTGTCCGAATGTCAAAATCATTCGCCAGTTGGCAGAGGAATATGGCGTAAAGGAAAGCGCTCCCCAGATGGGCAAAGACAATGATTACTGCATTCTCTGCGGACTCTGTGTGCGCGCGTGCAATGAAGTGGTGAAGGCAGGCGCCATACAGTTTGCCGGAAGCGGGATTAATAAAATTGTTGACTCGCCGTTTCACAAAACCGCAGAAGACTGCATTGCCTGCGGGTCGTGTGCGTTCGTCTGCCCAACCGGCATCATTAAAAAGAACGACCTTCCTGCCACTGCGCAGTGCACGCCCGAAGGCTGCTCACCTACCGGTCCGCAAAGAGAAATTTTAAACTGGCAAGTTGAGCACAAGCTGAAAGAGTGCAGCAAGTGCGGCAATCCGTATGCACCGGAGCCCCATCTGCAGAAAATCACCCGTCAATATAATTTTCTGCCGGAGTTTTTTAACATCTGTCCTTCATGCCGCCAGTATCCGGTGGTTGACGAGGAAAAATGTCTGGGCTGCGGCGGCTGCATGGAAAACTGTCCGATTGGCGCGCTTGAGCTCGATGATCGGGGCGGTTATGATAAGAAAGCACATGTGTTTACCGAAAACTGCACCGCGTGTCACACCTGCGAAGACTACTGTCCGATGAGAGCAATTAGCTAAACGGAATTCTATTTAGATATAAGGAGGAGTCATAATGATTTATGATCTCGCAATAGTGGGAGCTGGCCCGGGTGGGCTTCATGCGGCCAAATGGGCCAATAAGAAAGGGCTCAAAGTTGCGTTGATAGAGAAACGCAAGGACATTTCCAAAATAACCCGGTACTGCAGTGAACATATCATCCTTGATGAAGACTATAATGGCGACACCATTAAAGTAGATACTGCTGCGGGGAAAATAATCTCCACCAAGAACGGCTGGGAGGTCAATTACCGGGGTCAATTCTGCCCGGTTACTGACAAATACTACTACTCTCCCAAACAGTATGCGGTGCACTTTGCCTGGCCAAACGGTCGTCCGTTCGCCTATAAATACGGAAAAGGGACTTTGCTCCAGGGGTTGCTTGACGAGTGCCTGGCGCTGGGGGTTACCTATATCAACGAAACAACCGCTTACGATGTTATGGAAAATCCCTCTGGGGTTGAACTAAAATGCGTGAGCAAAGGTAAAAAATTTAAAGTTAACGCAAAAAAAATGGTTGCCGCAGATGGAGCAAGTGCCCAGTTAGCGCAGAAGCTGGGAAGGAATAACGAACGGGGCTATTTCGGATTTGCCTTGTGTCTTGCGGTCTACATGTCCAATGTGAAGACCTATAAACCGTCTGACTGGAAAGGCTGGTGGGGGCGGTGCTATGGGACAAATCTTGCACCCCTTATGGGAACAGGCCCGGAAGGACATTTTGACTGGGCAGACATGATTATTCTGGGCAGCCCCAAAGAACCGCCGGAAAAGACTTTTGAGTATTTTACCCAAAAAGGCCCGATGGCGTTCATGTTTGAGAATGCCAAAATAGAGGCAAAGCACTGCTGTACCACCAAGGCCTACACCCCACTTAAGAATCCGGCCAAGGGCCACAGTATTATGATTGGCGACGCGGCAGCCTTTGTTGAAGTGCAGGCCCAGGGCGCGCTGAGTTGCGGGTTCAGAGCAGCAGAAGCCGTGGCGAAAGAGCTTGACGGCAAAAACGGCTTTGAAGAATATAATCAGTGGTGGCTCAAATCCTTTGAATTTAATGACGAGGGGATGATGCAGGTGACCACTGGCTATGCGCTCATTCCAACCTATACGGATGATGAGATTGATTATCTGTTTTCCCTGTGCCACGGCCATACCCTTGATGGAAGCTGGAGCCAGTATAAGTCCCCGAAAATGATGTGGAATCTTATTTTAAAAGATCCTGAAAAAATCAAGCGGGAGCGGCCTGAGGTCTGGGCAAAGATTCAAGCCCGTGGCACCCAGACTCTTTCTGAAAGCATCAATAAATGATGCACTTGGTTTGTGTAACGCGCTAATAGTAATAGAAAAAGAGGGTTGGGTTTATAAACCCCGCCCTCTTTTTTATTTTAGTTTACATGGAATTGCAACGGATACTTATTATTGCTGGATTTGCGCTGTTTTTTATTGGGGCGCAGGCCGTCACCATCTTCGGGTGCTATCAGAGCTTTCGTTCCCTGCGAAACAAAAACATCTTGAAAATTGTGCTTGGATGGGTCATCTTTTTAAACCTCGCATATTTGTTTCTGTTCTTCAGAGTGCCTCTCGCTCCCCCGTTTAAAATGCTTATAAATTATCTCCTCATCTATCCCTTTTTTATATACATGCTGCTCTGCCTCATACTGTTTGTGGTGTTTGGCATAAACAGCATGGTCATTGCGGGAAAAACATTATGGTGCCGAGTCTGGCCGGTAATAAGGCTTACAAACGGTTTAAACACAAAAACGATACCGGAACAGCGCAGAACATTTCTAAAAATACTGACATCAGCCGTGCTGTTTCCCGTCGGCGGGTGTTCAGTATATGGCAGCTATGTGGGGAGAACCATATGCACGATAGATGAACAGTGCCTTGCCTTTGCACAATTCCCCGAGCACCTCAACGGCCTGCGTATTATTCAAATAAGCGATATTCATGCCGGTGTTTTCATGGAAGGCTGGGAGCTACAGCCCTACCTAAATACCGTAAATGCGTTGCACCCTGACATTATTGTTATTACCGGCGACCTGATAACGTGGGGCAGCAATTATACTGACGCTGTCGTTGCGGAACTCAGCAGGCTGCAGGCACGATATGGCATTTTTGTCGTAACCGGAAACCATGACTTTTACGGCAATCTCGATGATCTGTGTGCGCGCCTGGAAGCGATTAATATTACCGTATTGCGCAATCGGTGGGTCCAAATTACAACCGGACAACAATCTTCCGGCCTATATATGATAGGCATTGACGATCTCTGGGCAACCAGATATTTTAAAAAGAAGACCATTGTCTTGGAAGAAATTCTTTCCGGCATTCCCTGCGACGGCTTTAAAATACTCCTCTCGCACAACCCGACCATTTTTGAACAGGCAATTGCCCACAACGTTCACCTTACGCTTTCCGGACATACGCATGCCGGGCAGGTCATTCTCCCGTTTCCCCCGCATCATGGCTACTCATTTGCCCGGTTGATTTATAAAAAGGATTACGGTCTCTATCGCAATAAAGATTCGATGCTCTATATCAACCGGGGGCTGGGGGTCATTGGGCCGCCGTTGCGTATCAATTGTCCGCGCGAAATAACGCATATTACGTTACAGCGAGGCTGCAAAATTTAAAAAACTCTATTTTTATGATATATACATAGATAGAACTTAAAGAAGGCGGCATGGAGATACGCATACATAAATCAAAAATAACATTATATCAAGGCGATATAACCCAGCAGCAAACAGATGCCATCGTCAATGCAGCCAATTCGCGGCTTGCCGGTGGCGGCGGCGTAGATGGCGCTATACACCGCGCGGGAGGACCTGCTATCATGGAAGAATGTCGAAAAATTGGCGGCTGCCCAACCGGCAGCGCGGTGATTACAACCGGCGGCGCACTTGCAGCCCGGTTCGTCATACATGCCGTGGGACCGGTGTATCGCAATGGACATTCAGGAGAGCCGGCGCTGTTGCGCAGCGCCTACCACAACTGCCTCCGTCTCGCCGAAAGCCACGGTATTAAATCAATCGCATTTCCGTCTATTAGCACCGGAGCCTATGGGTATCCCATAGCTGACGCCGCTCGTATAGCGCTCACTACGGTCATTGAACATCTTAAAGGCCAAACCGTCATAGAGCAGGTAAATTTTGTTCTTTTTAGCCACACTGATTTTCAAACGTATGTATCGCTGCTTAAGGAATTGACTGCGGGTGAGATCGTTAGCGTCTGATTGAGCGATTTTTTTGCCCGTGCATGAGAGGAGGAATTGTATGTGGAACTATTCAGATAAAGTAAAAGATCATTTCTATAATCCGCGGAATGTGGGAGAGATTGAAAACCCCGACGGTGTCGGTGAAGAAGGGTCTCTGGCCTGCGGGGATAGTTTGCGCCTGATGTTCAAACTCGATGAACAGGGAAGAATCAAGGAGGCGAAGTTTCAGACGTTTGGCTGCGGCAGCGCTATTGCGTCTGCTTCTGCCTTGACCGAGATGATCATTGGCAAAACGCTGGAGGAAGCTGAAAAAATTACCAATCAGGATATTGCCGATTATCTGGGAGGCCTGCCCATTGAGAAGATGCACTGCTCGGTCATGGGCCGGGAAGCGCTTGAAGCCGCAATTGCTAACTATCGGGGAGAAGATGTGGAGGCGCTCCGGGCGCGGAAGGGAAAAGTTGTCTGTGAATGCTTTGGCGTAACCGACAATGAAATGGTGCGGGTGATCAAGGAAAATCGTTTGCGAACAGTTGAAGAAGTTACCCATTATACGAAAGCAGGGGGCGGCTGTAGACGGTGTCATCCACAGATTGAAAAACTTATTGCGGGGGTCCTGGGCGTTGAGAAGCAGGAGGTCATGCGACCACTTCCCAAAAAATTGTCCAATATCCAGAAAATTAAACTCATAGAAGAAACATTAGAAAAAGAAATAAAACCCATGCTGCGCGCTGACGGGGGCGACATTGAGCTTATTGATATTGAGGGAAATCGGGTAATTGTTGCGCTACGCGGGATGTGTTCAGCGTGTCCCAGCTCGGAATTTACTCTTAAAAAATATGTAGAGGCAAAGCTTAAGGAGTTTGTCAGCGATGACATTATAATCGAGGAGGTGAAACCATGACGCAGCGAACCGTCTATGCAGATAACAACGCCACGACCCAGGTTGCGCCGGAAGTAGTTGAGGCAATGATGCCTTTTTTCACCAAGCATTATGGCAATCCATCAAGCATGCACTTTATGGCGATTGAACCGGAAAAAGCCGTTAAACAGGCGCGAGAACAAGTTGCCCAGCTCATTAACGCCGACCCTTCTGAGATAGTATTCACCTCCTGCGGCACGGAAAGTGATAATGCCGCCATTCGCGGCATACTGGCTGCTTTGCCAGATAAACGGCATATTATCACGACACGCGTAGAGCATCCTGCGGTGCGCAATCTCTGTCAATATTTGGGCAAAAATGGTTACCGGGTTACGGAACTTTCTGTAGACAAGTTGGGACATATTGACCTTGACGAACTCCGCGAAACACTTGATGACGATACTGCTATCGTGAGCATTATGTGGGCAAACAATGAAACCGGCGTCATTTTTCCGATTGCAGAACTTGCAGAACTGGTAAAAAGTCGCGGCGCTCTCTTTCACTGCGACGCAGTTCAGGCTGCAGGCAAACTGCCCATAGACGTTAAAAAGGTGCCGGTAGACCTTATATCCATTTCCGGCCATAAATTACACGCGCCCAAGGGCATTGGCGTGCTGTATATCAGGAAAGGCACTTACTTTGTCCCGCTGCTCATGGGCGGACACCAAGAACAGGGGCGCCGCGGCGGCACCGAAAATGTTCCCTATATTGTAGGGCTGGGAAAGGCGGCGGAATTAGCCCGCACCTATGTAAGAGAGGAACAGCACCGCGTCAGGATGCTCAGAGACAGACTGGAAAATGAGTTGCTGGAAAAGGCCCTGGATGCATCGGTTAATGGCGACCGCGTTAACCGTTTACCCAATACCACCAGCATCAGTTTCAAATATATAGAGGGAGAGGCTATTTTGCTGCTGCTGAGCGCAGAAGGCATTGCAGCATCGTCAGGTTCCGCCTGCACCTCAGGTTCGCTTGAACCTTCGCATGTATTGCGTGCAATGGGGGTGCCGTTTACCCGGGTGCACGGATCGGTTCGTTTCAGCTTAAGTCGTTATAATACCGAAGAAGACGTCAGTTACATTGTTGAAAAAATGGTGCCCATCGTGAGGCGTCTCAGAGAGATATCTCCTTTTGGCAGAGAAGAGCTCTATGCCGCAAAATAAATTAGCGCATATTATTGAAGAAATTTTAGCCACCTATACCGACGATAAAGGCATCAATCATATCGAAGGCCCTAATCTGCCGTCGCGCGAAGCGGTTGAGGAAATAGTCGTAGATCTCCTAAATGTCATATTTCCCGGGTATTATGAGAAGCTGGAAATACGGCGCAGCGATGTTAATCTGTATATATGGGAGCGCATTGTTTCCATTTATCACAATCTGTCACGGGAAATTGCCAAGAGCCTCAAATCCATCCCGGCCTTAGCAGGAAAATCTGATGAAGCGCTAACCGCCGGCGCTGTCCACAAAACCATTGCCTTTCTCCGGCGCATTCCCCATATACGAAAGAAATTAACCGGTGATGTCAGCGCCGCTTTTGACGGCGACCCGGCAGCCAAGAGTTTTGATGAAATTATCCTTTGCTATCCAGGGCTTGCGGCCATCGCAGTTTATCGCATTGCTCACGAGCTCTATCTGCTGGAGATCCCGCTCATTCCCCGCATCATGGCGGAGTTTGCCCACGGCAAGTCAGGCATTGACATTCATCCGGGTGCTCGTATTGGGGATAATTTTTTTATTGATCACGGCACGGGTGTGGTTATCGGGGAAACGACGGAGATTGGCAATAACGTGCGAATTTATCAGGGGGTAACACTGGGGGCATTAAGCTTCAAGAAGGATGACCAGGGACGCGTGGTTAAAGGAGGCAAGCGCCATCCGACAATAGAAGATAATGTCGTTATTTACGCTGGTGCGACCATTCTTGGGGGAAATACAGTGGTGGGTAAAAACTCTATAATCGGAGGTAATGTCTGGCTTTTAGAGTCAGTGCCGCCAAACACAACCGTGACACACCAGCCTCCCAATCTTGTGTATAAGGGTCTCGCGCACACGACGCGTGAAGATGTGTATATGTATTATATCTAGAAGTATCATTCAATTGCTCCTGCCATCTTGAAAATGGGCAAATACATCGCCGCCAGCATGGTCCCGACAGTTCCTCCCAGAAAAATCATCATGGCCGGTTCTATTAGCGAGGTAAGCGCTTCAACTGCGGCGTCAACTTCCTCATCATAAAAATCAGCAATTTTAATCAGCATGGAGTCAAGCGCTCCCGTGGATTCTCCCACCGCAACCATCTGGCAGACCATTGACGGGAAAACCCCGCTTTTTGAAAGAGGCTCGGCAATGGTTTTACCCTCGCTGATGCTAATTTTGGTTGCTATAATAGCTTCTTCTACAATTTTGTTGCCCGAGGTCTTGGCAACAATGTCCAACCCATCAAGAATGGGCACGCCACTGCTTATCATGGTGCCGAGAGTCCTGCTAAAACGCGCTACCGCCACTTTTCTGAGTAGCAGGCCAAAAATCGGCAGCCGGAGAGAAAGCCGGTCAAAAAAATACCTTCCCTTTTCGGTTGCTCTAATTCTGTTCAGCACAACCCCTGCCCCAACACCACACCCGATTAATATTAAAAAGTTCTTTCTCAGAAAACCGCTTAGGTCAACGACCGCCTGGGTCAGCGCCGGGAGTTGCCCCCCAAGGCTGCTGAACATTTCCTGAAACACCGGAATGACAAAAACCAGCATAATGATGACCACCACAAATGCTATGACCAAAATCGTCGTTGGGTAGACCAGCGCGCCTTTAACCTTTCTTTTTAGTTTTTCATTTTTTTCAATATATGCCGCCAGACGTTGCAAAATAACGTCTAATACGCCACCCAATTCTCCCGCTGCCACTAAATTGGTGTAGAGGGTATCAAACACCTTGGGATGTTTTTTTAACGCATCTGCAAAGGTTGAACCCGCTTCCACATCAGTTTTTATTTGATTTAAAATTTTTTGAAACGTTTTATTGGGTTCCTGATTGGCCAGAATTTCAAGTCCCTGGATTAAAGGCAGCCCCGCGTCTATCATGGTTGAAAGTTGCCGGGTAAAAAGAATCAGGTCTTTGGTTTTAACCTTTGGCTGCAATAACGCAATATTTGCCAAAAGGTCTTTTGGCTTTTCTTTTATCAAGGTGGGTTGAATATTTTGTTTCCGGAGCAACAGCATGGCCACCGCTTCATTGGCTGCTTCAATTGAGCCTCTTTGCATCGCGCCCTGTGTTGATCTTCCTTCCCAGGTAAAAACTGCCATATTTATTCCCTTCCTGAAAGTTGCTATGTCCTTGCCGGCTGAAAGCACAAATATATTCAGCAGTGGTTTTTTAGTTTCCTTTTCGAAATTTTCTTAAAAAAATTTAGCAAATTACCTGTCGGGGCTGTTTCTTGATTAATCATCGCGAACCGTAGTTTTTAATACCTCTTCAATTGAAGTTACCCCTTCCAATAGTTTTTTGATACCGCTGCGGCGCAGGGTTATCATCCCCTGACTTATAGCTTCGCGCTTGATCTCTAACGCCGACGCGCCCTGCAGGATGAGTTCCTTGATCGGGTCGGTCACGGTGACCACTTCATACAGCGCAATACGGCCTTTATAGCCGGTATTATTGCACGCATCGCAGCCGGTTCCTTTATAAAAGGTAATATTTTTATACTGCTCGTATTCTTCCGGCGGTATCCCCAGTTTGGCAAAAGAATCTGCGGCAATCGTTATCGGCACTTTGCATTCTGAACAGATTTTACGAACCAAACGTTGCGCGACAATAAGGTTGATTGCCGAGGAGACAAGGAACGGTTCGATGCCCATATTGAGGAGGCGGTTTATAGAGCTGGGCGCATCATTAGTATGCAGCGTACTTAACACCAGATGCCCGGTAAGAGCTGCTTTTATGCCGATTTCTGCGGTTTCAAAATCGCGAATTTCACCCACTAAAATAATGTCTGGATCTTGGCGCAAAAATGATCTGAGGGCATTGGCAAAAGTAAGGCCAATTTCTTCATGAATCTGCACCTGATTGATTCCGGGGAGGTTGAATTCAACCGGATCTTCTGCCGTGGAAATATTATCAGTGATTTTGTTCAGTTCGCTCAGGGCAGAATAAAGCGTGGTGGTTTTACCGCTTCCCGTAGGGCCGGTTACCAACACCATCCCATATGGTTTATAAATGGCCTCTTTGAATTCTTTGAGCTGGCTTGCTTCAAAGCCAAGTTTGGTCATATCGAGCTGCAGGTTTGATTTATCCAGAAGTCTGAGTACCACTTTTTCACCGAACAGGGTGGGAAGTATGGAAACGCGCACATCCATTTCTTCCCCGCGGGCCATTTTCAATTTAATACGTCCGTCCTGCGGAAGTCTGCGTTCGGCAATATCCAATCGAGACATTATTTTTAAACGGGAGACAAGCGCATTTTTCATTTTGAGAGGCGGCTGCATGATTTCGTAAAGTGTGCCATCAATCCGAAAACGAATTCTTAAGAATTTTTCATACGGCTCAATGTGGATATCGCTGGCTCTTTTTTTTATCGCCTCGGTGAAAATAGCATTAACCAGCTTGATAACAGGGGCATCCTCGCTTGCTTTCTGCAGGTTGCCGATATCAATGCTTTCTTCGCCGCCGGAAACCTGAAGATCTTCTGCTTCAATTCCCTGTAAAATGGAAGAGAGACCCTTGGTGGTGCCATAATACGTATCAAGCGCATGGGCCATTGCGGATTCCGAGGTGATCATAGGCTCAATGCGATAACCGGTCAAAAATTTAATATCGTCAATGGCAAAAATATTTGATGGGTCTACCATGGCGACAATAAGGGTGGAATTTTTTAAAGACACCGGTATTACCTGATATTTTATTGCCACGTCATTGGGGATTATTTTAATGACATCCGGAGAAATTTTGAGTTCTGCAAGATTTACCGAGGGCATGCCATACTGCTTGCTTAAAAAACCGACTAATTCACCCTCCTTAACTAAACCAAGCCGTATCAGGCTATCGCCAAGCTTTCCTCCGGAAGCCTTTTGATCCTCGAGAGCTTTTCCTAACTGTTGAGATGTGATGAAATTGCTCTTGACAAGAAGTTCACCAAGCTTTTCTGACATGTATACCTCTGGTATTAAATTTTCTATCCATATATCTTTCGTACTATATTTTAATAATATTACCAATAAAATAAGAAAATTTGTACATTGTTTTCTTTCATAAGCGCTTCGTTAGCTCTATACACACAAAAACAAAATATTATTGAAGGCAAAGGCTGGAAGCTGAATTGAGGACTTTCCCCCAAATTTGCCTTTAACAACCGGGCAAGCAGCACGAGAACACAGAAAGAGCATGATTGAAATGCGGCATATGCCCTTCTGCACGCAGGGGGTTTTCAAGCCACACCACAACCGTACTGCACCTCTGGCACGGCAGCGCCCGTTATATTCATCAGTAGTAACAGACCACCGAGCATGCACCTATCCAAGAGTCTGCCCACTGCCTGCTCGCGGCAGGATACGAAATGCGCGGGGTCGTGAACGAAGCAAAAAACCATATTGGCGTGGCAGGTGAACCCCCTGCGCTTTATACCACAAAACTATTTATAAATTTTGGCGAAGTCCTGATAAAGCTGAATAGGCTTGACTTTTTGGCGCTTCCATTGCTAACTTATGTATCCCGTGCGAGCTGCCGATATACGAACAACTCCGCGAGCCATCTGGGCTTTTACTCTTAATTTGCCTTTATTTCCTTTAAACAAAAGCTCTTTCGCACTAATTATCATAAAAGACCAATATGAAAAAAAACATCATCATCGGTTGTCTTATTAGCGCTGTGTTTATGTATCTTGCCGTGCGGGGTATCAATTTCTCAGAGGTCGGCAGAAGTTTTCGATCCGCAAATTATCTTTATACTATCCCCATTATATTAATTGTTGTCTTAGTCCTATTTTTCCGTTCCTTTCGCTGGGGCATAATTCTTGAGCCAACGGTAAAATATCCCCAATGGCCGCTGTTCAGTATTACTGCCGTTGGGTTTATGACCATTTCTGTTCTGCCCGCCCGTCTTGGCGAGCTTACTCGGCCGCTTCTGGTCAAGCAAAAAAGCGGTGTCCGTATGTCCTCTACCATGGCAACGATTGTGGTGGAACGCGTCTTCGATCTCCTGACTTTAATGGCTGTGCTTGGCTTAGTGATATTGATGATGCCTTTGCCACCGGAGATATTCAAAGCCGGAATAGTAATATTAATCGTGGCATTATCAATTTTTGTGGTTTTGATTTTAATGGTAGGGAAAAAAGATTTTTCCTTGAAAATTTTCAATCTGCTCTTAAATAGATTGCCGGCACGAATAGGGGGGTTTATAAGAAATCAGCTCCATGCATTTATAGAGGGCCTTGAAATATTGCCCGATGTAAAAAAGACTCTTTATGTGGCGCTGCTTTCAGTTATTATCTGGGGGTTGCTGGCGTTGTCCTGCTACCTTCTGTTTTTTTCTTTTCGTTTTGAACTTTCGCTTCTTAAGGCCTTTGCTCTCACCGTAATAATTGCCATCGGCGTAATGCTTCCTGCTGCACCGGGCTTTGTCGGCAATTATCATTACGCGTGTGTGCTTGGTCTGAAATTCTTTGGGATAAATGAAGCAGCAGCATTATCCTATGCTATCATTCTCCATTTTTTACAAATACTGCCTGTGGTCGCGATTGGCTTGGGGTTATTGCCATCCCAGAAAATTTCTCTGCCCGATTTTATCAAAAAGGAAACAAAAGAAATTGTGCAAAAAGAAGAATTGACCTGATGCGTAAATAAGAGTCGTGGCGCAGCGGGAGAGCTGACCGGTTTAAAATGTGTTCGCTGCGCTAATCGTTTGTTTTTGATGGCGCCTTCTCTGTGTTTGCAGAGGCAGTACTTTCGGAAGCTTTATTTGGTTCCGGCGTGCTTTCCTTGTTTACTGTGCTTCCCGTCTTGCCGCTATCTGACCGCGCGTAATCAGTGACATACCAGCCTGTTCCCTTTAATTGAAAAGAACAGTTTGAGATCAGTTTGGTTACTTCGCCCAAACAGTCCTTGCATTTTTTCAAGGGTTCATCGGTTGTGCTTTGAAACACTTCGTATATTTTACCACATTGCCTGCACTGATATTCGTAGATAGGCACCGTATAATCCTCCTGTAAAAAAAACTCAGTTATCATGATATTAATCATCAAAAGCAATTTGTCAACAGATGAATAATGTGAGAAGAAGTCCTGTGTTAAGAACATGCCGCGCATTATCTTTCCGGTTGGTCTAATCCGAACGTATCAATATCAGGCGAAAAAAGCGCTATTAAAATATTATGATAAGCCAGGTTTGCATTCAGCCAGTAACATATCGTACAGCGACTCTTGTTGCTGAACCATCCGCTCTATGGCAAACTCTTCTACCATTTGAGAGCCCTGGCGTCCCATGCTCCTTCGTTGAAGCGGATTTTTTATCAACGCTATCGTTTGGTGGGCGATACCTGTGACATCGCCAGGGGCAAAAAGAAATCCATTCACGCCGTCCTTGATAGCCTCTGGCGCTCCATCCACACTGGTCGCCACCACCGGAACGCCTGCTGCCATCGCCTCTGGGAAAACGCGGGGAAGCCCTTCCCAGCGCGAAGTTAACACGAGGACATCAATGGCATTGAGAATTTCTGGAATATCGGTTCGCCACCCGAGAAGATACATGCGATGCTGAAGCTTTCGGTCTTTTATTTCATGTTCAACTGCCTCACGGAGCTCGCCATCGCCGACCACAAGAAAATAGGCGTGCGGAATCTCCCGGGCAACATGCGCGCATACTCTAATGAAATCAAGTGGCGCTTTTTGCGGTTTGAGGCAAGCAATCATGGCAACGACAGGTGCAGTTTCTGGAATGTCCAATGATTTCCGAAACTCGGTTCTCGACACATGGGGGTTTTGCACGCGCGCAATGTCAATCCCGCTGCGAATAACAACTGCCTTTTCAGGTGGAAACAGAGAAAAACCAACGCCCTTTTGCCAGTTAGCGGCAGAAACCGCAATAAATTTTGTAGTAACCAGCGCGGTAAATTTTTCCAAGAAGATAAATAAATTTCTTATCAGGGTCGGTTGATAGTCGTGAAATCCAAATCCATGAATTGAATGAATGATGATTGGAATTGACATCCACCATGCAGCCCAGCGTCCCAGGATTCCGGCTTTGGAACTATGGGTATGGACTATAAGCGGCGCAGATGCTGGGTTCAGTGCCGCAATTTTTTTTATAAGCTCACAAATCTGGAAAAAAGCTTTGACATCCTGAAGCGGCCTGATTTCTCGCACCAGATCCCTTGCAATAAAGATGTTTCTGAAGTTAAGCGCCTCGTTAAAAAGTTCCCCGCCGCGCCCGGTGACGAGATAAGGAATAAATTTTTGGCTGTCTAAATGCGTGACGGTATAGAGGGTGTTTTGTTGGGCGCCCCCCAGTTCCATTTTTGTTATAATATGGATGACTTTTGCGCGCGCCATAGAGAGTAACTAAAAACAGAGTGCTGTGATCGCCCGGTAAAAACGTTGTGCTGAAACAATTGGCTGTTTTTCATGTAACGTGCTTTACAACGACATATTAATTTTTTTTAGAAAAATAGCCACAAAGAGGCCTCCCATTATTACGATGAAAATAATGCCCAGGGCAGCTACATTTGACGGCACTAAAACCATTATCATGGCTAATATACCCAGTATGAAGCTCGCTGCATAGCTCAAAATAACCGTCTGTTCTGTGGAAAACCTCCATTTTCGGAGTCGCAGGGCAAAGTGGTCAGGGCTTCCATAGATTATGGGAATACCGCGCCGCCAGCGGATATAACTTACAAAAACAGTATCAAAGAGTGGAATACCAAAGATGATAAGGGGAGACAGACAGGCTACGCTATTATGCGCAGTATAGGATCCGATCATTGATAGAGACCCCAGTATCACGCCTATAAAAAGACTCCCCGTGTCCCCCAGATAAATTTTTGCCGGCTCAAAGTTGTAGCGCAGAAAGCCAAGCAGTGACCCGGCAAGCGCAATCGTGAGCACTGCTATTAATTCGTGTTGATTGATAACGGCTACGGCAAAAAGAATAATTGATATCAAACAACCGATACCGGCAGCAAGACCGTCCATCACGTCTATAATATTGAAGGCATTGGTAATTATCATCAGCCAAAAAAACGAAAGAAAGATGTTCAGCCACAGGGGGAGAAAAATAAGCTTGATGTAAATGCCGGATTTTATCAAAACGAAAATGGCAATGGCCTGGCCTATAAATTTAACTTTTGGTGGCAGTACCTTAAAATCATCTATAATCCCAAGAATCACAATAATGGTTCCTGAAAGCAAAATGCCAAGTATTTCTCTGTTAAAATCAAAGGTAAGCGCAAGGGTCATTAAAACCGCGAGATACACGGCAATTCCCCCGAGATAGGCGACAGGCTGTTTTTGATTTTTAAGCTTGCCATCGGGACGATCGACGATATCATACAGAAGCGCCCCTTTGCGAACGATAGGGGTGATATATAAAGAAAGGCTCAAGGAAAGGATAAAAGCAAAAAGATATATCCACATAAACATTATTTAAAAGAATGTGTGCATGTCATTGCGTCAGTAAAAACGAGGTGGCAAAAAATATTTACCCACCCTGGGCATTAGAACACCCTGCGCGATTTCGGTTTAGCAGCCGGCAATAATAATCTTCTGTTTGCTTGACTGTTACATTAATTTGAAACTTCCGCTGAACCCGTTCCCATGCCGCGCCGCCCATTTGTCGTAAAAGGATTTTATTGTTTATAAGCTTGAGAATCGCTTCAGCAAGAGCCTGCGGATCGCCCGGTCGGAACAAGAGCCCTGTTACGCCATCAACCACCACCTCGTCTATCCCCGCAATATGAGAAGCCACCACCGGCTGGCCGGCCGCCATAGCTTCAAGAATTACATTGGGCATACCTTCCCACAGCGAAGGCACGATCACAATGTCCATCTGCGATAACATCAGATAAGCATCCTCTACTAACCCTAAAAAGTGGACGTGTTTTTCCAGTCCTAAATTTTTTGTTGCCTGTTTAAGACGTTCTTTTTCATCCCCTGCTCCGCAGAAGACCACATGCGTGTGGGGTGCGCGGCTGTGAATAATGGGTAATGCGTTAAGCAGAACAATATGTCCTTTCTGTTTATGAAGCCGTCCGACAACCCCCAGAAGCACGTCATCCGAGGCAAGGTTAAGCATAGTTCGTAACGATGGGGTTTCCCGCAATTCCCTGATGCAGTTAATTCCGTTGTATATCGTGACAATTTTTGATGGTTTAATCCGCACGTGCTGAATGGTATAGTCTCGCACCGCATTTGAAACAGCCAGATAATGGGTTGTGAGCGGGGCAGTAAAGCGGTCAATAAGCTGCTTAACGCGCTGGCTTTCAATGACCCGAATAGATGATATGATTATCGGCACTTGAGCGATGCGTCCGGCAAACCTGCCTAAAATATTTGCCCGAAAAAGCAAACAGTGCAGTATGGTCGGCGAGACCATGCGAATGAGTTTAATAAGACGAACTAGGGCAATAATAAAATTACCAATCGCCACTAAACCACCGCCCTCCGAGAGCATAAGGGAATAAAATCCGTCAGCTTCAACGGCAAACGCTTTTGCAAAAGCCCCGGGCTTTTTTACAGAACAGACATAAATCTTAAACCTCTTTCTGTCAATCCGTCTTATTAATTCCAGGAGTGCTTTTTCAGTGCCACCAACATTAGTGCTGGTAATAAGATAGAGTATGGTGATGGCGTTTTCCATTGCTAAATTCCTGTAACACTCCGTTTATCAATAAACATCCGAAACCATAATTCCAGAAATAACAGCGTCCATATCCGATAGCTGTTATCGGCACGTTTTGAAAGGTGATCATCAATGAGCATACGCACCGCCTGTTCTTTAAACAGCCCGCGTTCAATGCTGCGTTTCTCCAAAAGAATCTGGCAGGTAATGTCTTTAAGCTCCTTGCGCAGCCATCTGTCTATAGGCACGCCGAACCCCATTTTTTTACGGTGGAGTATCGTCGCGGGCAGTAAGGAGGCAAAGGCTTTTTTGAGAAGATACTTTGACCGAAGTCCGTTAAGTTTATAGTGCGGGGGAAGAGCGGCTGCAAATTCCATAAGTTTATGATCCAAAAAAGGAGAGCGTGCTTCCAGCGAATGCGCCATCGCGGCAATATCCACTTTCACCAGCAAATCATCAGGCAAATAGGACATGACATCGACAAACAGTGTTCTATCCAAAAAAAGAGCGCCATCAGCTTTGTGGTACCAATTTACAATCAGATCAACTGAATCAATGGCCGCGACTTTTTCCGCAAATGCCATAGTATAGAGGTCGTTTTTCATCTCATTATCAAAGCCGCAAATCCATCGCACATACCGCCGCTCAGCCTGTTCTGAAATACCGTTCACAAATCGCTTAAGCCTGCGAAAAAAACTTCTGCGGTTTTCCTGGTGTGGAATAAAAGCAAGGCATTTTTTTATAATATGTTCTCGCACCAGCGAGGGGACTTTTTCATAATAGCCGGCCAGCTTATCGGCGATATAGCGCTCATAGCCAGCAAAAGACTCGTCACCGCCATCGCCATTTAATGCCACCGTCACATGCTCACGGGTTAGCTGGGCAACATAATACGTAGGAATTGCTGATGAGTCTGCAAATGGCTCGTTATAATGCCACACCAGTTTGGGGAGAATGCTCACAGCATCAGGTTTGACGATAAATTCAGTATGTTCAGTATCGAATTTTTTTGCCACGATGGCAGCAAAGGGAATCTCATTATATTCAGACTCATGAAACCCTATAGAAAAAGTTTTGATGGGACGATTGGCAAGCTGGCTCATGACGGCAACGGTTGCGCTGGAATCAATGCCTCCGCTTAAAAAAGCCCCTAATGGCACGTCGCTTCGGAGTCTGATTTTAACAGCCTCGGTAAATAGTGCCATGAACTGATCCACATAATCGGCCAGTGTGGGAAGAATGAGTTTGTGACTATAGGAGAGGTGCCAGTATTGGCGCGTGGTTATAGCTCCCTGCTGCACAATAAGGCTGTGCGCGGGGGGAAGCTTGCGTATTGCCTTGAATATGGTCCATGGACTTGGCACATATTGGTAAGTTAAGTAATGATGAAGCGCTTCATAGTCAACTTCTGCTGGAACTGAAGGATCCTGAAGAATTGCTTTTATTTCTGAACCAAAAATAAACGCCTCGCTGGTGACCGCATATACCAGCGGTTTTTTACCCACTCGATCTCTTGCTAAAAACAGCCGCTGCTTTTTGCCATCCCAGATTGCAAATGCAAACATTCCTCGCAAACTTTCAAGACAATGCGTATCTTTTTCCTCGTACAGGTGAACAATTGTTTCAGTATCGGTCCGGGAAGCAAAAATATGGCCCTTGGCTTGCAGCTCTGTCCGCAATTCTTCAAAGTTATAAATTTCTCCATTAAAAACAATCCAGATACTGCCGTCTTCATTTGACATGGGCTGGTGACCTGCAGGGGAAACATCAATTATACTTAAGCGCTGATGGCCAATACCTGCCGGGCCATCAACATAAATACCCTGGTCATCAGGCCCCCGATGCTTCAAAACAGAAGTCATCGCTTCAATGATATGTCTCTCTGCCTTATGGCGCGGATTAAAATACAGTTTGCCGCAGATACCACACATGTTTTCAGCCTACCTGGTTCTATAGCACTGCGTGGACAAGAAGGACTTGTATGACAAGAAATAATAATTCTGCCTATAGATTAACTTGAAAAACCTTTAACTACGGAATAAATTAATTGTCGGTAGTTTTATACCTTACTCACAATATTTTTGACATGCGCACACGCAGCTTAGCGCGTTATTCTTTATATGTCAAATGCACCGTAAACAGGACTGTTCACAAAAAATTCATTCTTAAATTAAGACAAACCGCACAGGAACACGCAACATTTAAATATGTGTGTGTACATCCCGTTACTTTTAACCAGTAATAATTGTCAGGAGAGCCCATGATCCCGAAAACCCTTCAGGAAAAAAATGCTCAAGGGATACTGTATGTTGTTTCCACGCCCATAGGAAATCTGGAAGATATAACTCTGAGGGCTTTGCGCATATTAAAAGAAGTAGATCTTATTTGTGCAGAGGATACGCGAAAGACCCGCATCCTATTGCATCATTTTCACATAAATACTCCTGTAACAAGCTTTTATGATCATAATGAACGGTATAAAACTCCTCTGATTATTCAAAAACTAAAAGAAGGGCAAAATATCGCCCTCGTTTCTGAAGCAGGAACGCCGACCATCTCTGATCCGGGTTACCGAATTATTAATAGTGCAATTCAGGAAGCTATACGCGTTGTTCCGGTTCCCGGTCCAACCGCAGCAATTGCCGCCTTAAGTATCGCGGGCCTTCCCGTGCATCGTTTTGCATTTGAAGGATTCCTGCCGTCAAAACCCGGGAAAAGGAAAAATTTTCTGCGTAAAATAAGCAATGAAGAGCGAACGATAATTTTTTATGAATCGCCGCACCGGATTGTGAAAACCATGCGTGATTTGATAGAAAGCTTTGGAAACGATCGACCCGCTACAATATGCAGAGAATTAACCAAAGTTTACGAGGAAAGAATATCCGGCCCGCTTGCCGTGCTTCTTGCGCTTATAGAAAAAAATCCGATAAAAGGAGAAATTACGCTGGTCGTTGAGGGTAAAAAAAGCACAAAATGACACACGTATTGACACGACGTATTCCTCATGATACGTTTCAAATGCTGAAATAAAAGCTAAAACAGCGGCTTTTTTATCAAGGATTGAACACAATGAACAAAAATCAACTGCTTAAAGGAATTGGTGCTTCCCC
>Ga0101944_10003209_pt1 | contig 23573 bp, 17 predicted proteins | sample DewCreD2012metaG_FD_75245 | JGI IMG/M metagenome (GOLD analysis project Ga0101944, IMG submission 75245) | Hot spring sediment bacterial and archeal communities from British Columbia, Canada, to study Microbial Dark Matter (Phase II) - Dewar... ... | reverse complement strand
ACCCGTGCCCTGCGCAGCGGCGATTGCCGGCCAGACCAGCAGACCAGCCAGGGCCCAACCGATGCCCCATTTCATAAAGCCCCCCTCGTACGTGCGGCGACGAACTTGCCAGATTTCGGCGTGTCGGGTTCAGGATCGGGCCTCCACGCCAGCTTGACGAAACCGGCACAGCCCTTACCTCCGGACACAGTCGATAACTCCGGGATGGTTCATCGAATCGCTACAAGCCGAATACCCAGAACTTCCGCTGGGCGTCGCAAGGTCATTTTGATCGCCGCAAAACACGCATCTTGCGTGTTTTGCGCCCTTTATCTGGCCTTCGATGGCTACTTAGATTCACCGATGCGATTGGCCGCAATGTGCCAGCCAAGGCCAATCGTTGCCTGGCTCATGCGAATAGAGGGTGTAGACGGCGGTGAGGACTCTCCCTAGTCGCCCAGGACAGTCGGTTCAGATACGCCTCAGGGATGAGGAACGAACCAACCAAGCAAGCACGCCGACGCTTGTGGACGCGTCGAATACTATCCACGCTGGAACGTCGACAGGCTCTGACTGCGCAAGGAAAGTCTCATGATTTTTTGCGATAAAAGCTGGTTCCGGTTGGCGGAGGGTGCTCGTGTAGCTCCAAGGTGTTGGCAGGGTTGGGCTTGCGCTGGAGGCTGGAGTGTGGCGACCGTGCTGCCCTTGTGGCTGCTGCTGCTCAGGGGACAGCCGGTGGAGGCAACGATTTGGTTGTTGCTGGCCATGAGCCTATTGACCTATGAGGTTTGGCAGTTGCGCAAGGCGCTGCGGCGCGAGGTTTTGTGACCCTCACCCGTGACGTATGAATCGTAACCATTGTGCAGCACGGGCTTTGCGCTACATCGTGAGGCGTTAAGACGCGCCGGTGGTCTTGGGATGGAGCAACGGAAGCGGATTTGACGATGACAAGGAAGGTGCCTTTGAAAACGATGGTTCCGGCCGTCGCGATGTCGCTGCTTGCGTGTGAGCTTCGTCCATGCTGTGTCGATCAGCGCCACTCAGCCGGTGTCTCGCTTGGTGCTGGCGAGGCCGAGCTGGTGTTGGGATGCGAGCGGGGAACATTCCTAGCGCTTCGTGCCGCGGTCGTGGCCCGGTGGATCTACCGGGCTCGGGCTGGGCATGGGCGAGGCTGATCTTTGCCAGCGGCCTGGCGTTGTTTCTTCTGCTTGCGATCCCCGTCTCGGCCCAGACGACCATCCCTTCGTGGCACAAGGCGGGTCCTGGAGGCGAGTCGTCGGGGGACCGTTCCCGCGGTGCGGTACCGCCGAGCGATGCTGGCAGTCCAGTCGGTGCGGGGCAATCGTCGGAGAAAAGTCTGCCCGGAGTGGCTCCTCCAGAGCAGGCTCGTCCCGCGGAAGGGACGTCCATTTTCACCCTTTCCGACCTGGAACAGATGGCCCTGGCCAACAACCCGTCGCTGGCCCGTGCTGCGGCGCTGGTGGAGGCGGCGCGGGGGAACTGGGTGCAGGTCGGGCTGCCGCCGAATTTTGCCTGGGGCTACCTGGGTCAGCAGCTTGGCAGCGGGAATGCGGCGACGCAGCACGCCCTGCTGGTGGATGGGGAGCTGGTGACGGCCGGCAAGCTGCGGTGGAACCGGGCGATTGCCGAGCAGGAGATCGTCCGCGCGGAGCAACAGTTTTTTGCGCAGCAGCAGCGGGTGTTGACCGACGTGCGGGTCGCGTTTTACGAGGCGCTGTTGGCTCAGCGGGGACTGGATCTGGCCCGCCAGCTTGTGGCGATCGCCCAGCAAGCTCAGCAAGCGGCTGAGCGCCTGCACCGAGCGGGAGAAACGACACGGGTCGATCTGTACCAGGCCCAGATCGAGGTGGCCAGCGCGCAGAACGACCTGCAAAACGCCACGGCGCGGCACTTTGCGGCCTGGCAGTCGCTGCGGGCGGTGCTGGGAGTCCCGCAACTGCCGCCGGCCGTCTTGCAAGGCGATCTGGAAGCGATCCCGCCGGAACCGTCTTGGGAGGAAGTGCTGCAGCGGCTGTGGACGACCAGCCCGGAAGTCAGCGCGGCGGTGGCCAATCTGCAGCGTGCGGAGGCAGCGCTGGTGCGTGCCCGGCGGGAGCCGATTCCGAACATCCGGCTGCAGATGGGCGTGATGCAGGACATGGGCTACGGCGGAAAGACCGATGGCATCGTGCAGACGCTCTTGCCGCTTCCGCTGGTGAACCGCAACCAAGGGGCGATCCGGCAAGCCGAAGCGGAGCTCGCCGCCGCGGAACAGGCGCTGCGCCAGGTCGAGCTGGATTTGCAGAACCGCCTGGCCCCCGTCTACGAGCGGTACACGGCTGCGGCGCGGCGGGTGCAGCGCTACCGGGAAGTGATCCTGCCGGCCGCCCAGGAAGCGCTGTCGCTCGTGCGTCAGGGCTATAGCGCCGGAGAGTTTCCGTTCCTGAGCCTGCTCAATGCGCAGCGGACCTACTTCCAGCACAGCCAGCAATACCTTCAGTCGCTCTTGGAGCTGCGGACGGCGTCTGCCGAGATCGAGGGGCTGCTGCTGCGGGGCAGCCTTGGCTCGCAGCCTTAGCGGGCAAAAGTCCCTGACGGCCGCAGCAGCCGCCGCAGCACGAGCGGGGCCAGCCAGGCCGCAAGCAGCAGCCCAACCAGGGCCAGCGAAAGCGGCCGCGTGAAGAAGGGGGCAAGGTGGCCTTCCGACTTGATCAGGCCCACCCGCAATTTCTCTTCCACCAGCGGCCCCAGGATCATTCCCAGGATCAGCGGCCCCAGCGGCACGCGCCAGGCCTCCAGCAGCACGCCCAACAGGCCGAAGGCGATCATCACCCCGACATCCCACAGCCGGTTATTCACCGCGAAGCTGCCCAGCACGCAGAACACGACCACCCCCGCGAGGATCGCCGCCCGCGGCAGCCGCAGCATCCACGAAAACGCGCGGATGCCGAGATAGCCGACCGGCAACAGCAAAAGCTGCGTGCCGGCCGCGATCCACAGCAGATGGCGGACCTGTTCGGCCTGCTGCTCGAAGATCAGCGGCCCGGGGCGGATGTGGTACATGAGCAAAGCCCCGAGCACGATCGCGGTCACCGAGTCGCCCGGGATGCCGAGCACCAGGGCGGGAATCCACGCCCCGGCGACGGCCGCATTGTTCGCGCTGGTCGGAGCCAGCACCCCCTCCTCGCTGCCGTGGCCGAAGGTCTGGCTCTGCCGGCTGGTCCGCTGCGCCAGGCCATAGGCACACCAGGCGGCGATATCCGCGCCAGCGCCGGGCAAGGCTCCGATCAGGGTCCCCAGCAAGCTCGACCGCAAGATCAGCCAGCGGCGGCGAACGACCGTTCGGAGCACCTCGGACCAACCTGTTGCTGACTTGGGCACCTGCGAGGCAGCAGCCTGCCAGGGTCCCTTGGCCACCTCGCGCAGTACTTCCGACAGCCCGAACAGGCCGATCATCGCCGGGATGAAGCTGAGACCGGCCGTCAATTCGGACATCCCGAACGTGAACCGCGCCCGGCCGCTGACCATGTCCAGCCCCACGGTGGAAAGCAGCACGCCTCCCACGCCGGCCAGCAGCCCTCGGAACGTCGAGCCGACGCTCACCGCGGCGGCCAGAGAAAGCCCTAGCACTCCCAGCCAGAAATATTCGTAGTCGGAAAAACGGATCGCACCGCGGGCCAACAGCGGAGACAGCCAGGCCAACAGCAGCACGCCCAGCAGCCCTCCCAGACAGGAACAGACCAGGTCAAGCCGCAGTGCGAAGTCTCCCCGCCCCTGGCGCGCCAGCGCATGGCTGTCGAGCGTCGCGGCAGCCGAGGCCGGAGTACCCGGAATCCGCAGCCAGGTCGCTGGAATGTCGCCTGCGAAAATCGCCGTGAAACTGACGCCGATGATCAGGGCCAGTCCCGCATCGGGTGGCAGGTAGAAACTCAGCGGCACGACCAGCGCCACGCCCATCGTCGCGGTCAGGCCTGGCGTGGCGCCGAGAAATACACCGAACGCCATCCCCAACAGCCACGGCACGAGCACGGAGGGCTTCAACAAGATGAGGAGGCTATCGGCCACAGGGAAGGTCCTCGCTGCCCATCACCCAAGGCGGTTTGCCACGCGACGCAAACCTCCTCGTCTTTTTTCAAGGCATCTTACGGCAATCCGCCCCACACCCCGCGCGGCAACGCCACCTGGAAGACCTGCCCGAAGAGCACCCAGATCAGCCCTACCAGGACTCCGGCAGCCACCAGGGCCGCCGCCTGCCGCAGTTCGAGCCAGACCATCATGCCCCACGCCAACAGGAACGTGGGAACGAGGTAGCCGAGCCAACCCATGGCCAGCCAGTAGCCGACCAGTGCCGCCGCCAGGGCCGCCGAGCGCTTCCAGGCCAGAGGGGACGCAGGCTCATTCGCGGTGTTCGCTGGCCCGACAAGCCCGCTGCCCTGAGCTCCCGCCATCGCTCGCCGGCGGAGCCATGCCGACGCGGCAACGGCCAGCGTGCCCAGGGCAAGCAGCGTCCCGCATAACCGGGGCACCAGCCACGGCCCCGGATCATGCGCCGCCGACTCCGCCTGGCGGTAACCGACGCGAGCGATCACATCGTTCCATTTGGCCTCCTCGGCCGCGAGGAAATCACGAAACTCCTGCCCCTGGCGGATCACGATGCCAAAGCCGTTCTCCCGCATGAACTGGCGGTACGCCTCCGAAGCGACGATGTTCTGCACGCACTGCGCCAGGCGTTTTTCGATCGCCGGTGGGATGTCGCGCGGCAGCATTAGCCCTCGCCAGCCGACCACCTCCCAATCGATCCCCAGCTCCCGCAAGGTCGGCACGTCCGGGACCTCGGGCAGCCGCTGCGGGCCCATCACCGCCAGCACCCGCAACTGGCCGGCCTCGATTTGCGTCTTTGCCTCGGCCACGCTGCAGCACACCGTGTCGACATGCCCGCCCAGAAGCTCCACCAGTGCCGGCGCAGCTCCCTGTGATGGAACCCAGCGGATGGCGTCTGCCGGCAGACCTTCCGCCAACAGCAGTCCCACGCGGGCCAGATCCCACGCCGCCCCCGCGGCAGTTCCCGACATCGTCAGCTTGCCTGGCTGTGTCCGGGCGGCCTCCAGCAGCTCGCGCAGCGTGCTCCACGGCGCATCCTTCCGTACCAGGATCGCGGCCGGGTCGCCGTTGACCTGCGCCAGCGGCGTCAGCTCGCGCCAGGACAGATCGGCGATGCCCAGCGCCTGAAACGTGCACAGCTCAAACGTCGCCAGCGTCAGGGTGTAGCCATCCGGGCGTGCCCGGGCCCCCGCCGCATGCCCAATGAAGCCCCGACCACCCGTCTGATTGACCACCACCACCGGCACCTTCAGCTCGCGTTGCAACTGGTCGGCCAGGAAACGAGCCACCCGATCGCTTCCCCCTCCCGGTGCCCAAGGACAGAGGATGGCGATCGTCCGCGTCGGATAGACAGGGCCGCTAGATGCGTCTCCACCAGACAGACAGCCAAAGCTGCAGCACACCCCTAGCCAGGCGACGGCCAGGCCTGCGGCGCTAAGTATCTTCCTATAAAAATGCACCGCACAGCCAGCCATGAAGTCAACCCGAATCGCGGCAAGACTTTTTCCCGAAATCGGCTCCGCAGAGATCCCGATCCGCTCCGAAGGGGTCGCGAGGCCGTCTTGCGCATTGTGGGCAGGGGGATGGTGCGTCGCAAGCCGCGGTGCGATCGGGCTGCTGTAGGGGCGGGAAAGACGCATGGGAGGGGTTGCGGAGTGGATCAGGATGACTTGCTGCCGGGCAGCCGGGCTTTTAGAGTTGAAGGAGATGCAGGTCGCGCTCCGGAACCGTGGCCTGCCCCCCTCCTCCTGCCAGTGCGGTGGCGACGCACTGTCCGCGGCGATGGCGATCGGATTTCTGAAAAAGCTGGGCGATCTGTTCAAGGACAGCCGGCTGGACGTTGCGGAGCGGTTCGACCTTCTTCGCGAGGCGGTGAGTGGCACGATGTCCAGCTTCTACGTGGCACGGGATCGGACGACGGGCAAGGTCGTCGGTCTGAAGATTCTCGACCCGGAAAAATACACCGCCTTCGAGGCTCGCTTCAAGGGACTCCGTAAACCCTGGGAAGGCGAGATCGCGATGCTCATGAAGCATCCGCGGATCGTGGAGACGTATGAAGTGGGCATGACCAAGGATGGCAGACGCTATCTGATCATGGAATACGTCGAGGGGCAGGGGCTGCATGTCGTGCTGAAGAACCAGAACTCGTTTCTGGACGGCAAGCGGCTGAACTTGCTGCGTCAGATGACCGAGGCGATCGAGGCGGTCCACAAGGCGGGGTTCATCCACCGCGACATCTGCCCGCGCAATTTCATCGTCAGCCATGATGCCTCGTCGATCAAACTGATCGACTTCGGCCTGTCGCTGCCGATCCGGCCCGAGTTCATGCAGCCGGGCAACCGCACGGGCACGCCGCTGTACATGGCGCCGGAGATCGTCCGCCGCAAGCCGACCGACTTGAGGGTCGATATTTTCTCACTCGGTGTGACGGCCTATCAGATGTGGAGCTTCGACTTCCCCTGGCCGTCGAACGACCCGACCGGCACTGGGGCTTTGCAGCACGACAGCCGCGAGCCGACACCGATCACTGAGCTGGTGCCCAACATCAACCGCACCGTGGCCCGCACGATCATGCAGTGCATCCAGGCCGATCCCAACAACCGGCCCGAATCGGCCACGGCGGTGCTGAAGATGCTCAAGCAGGCCAGCGGCGACACGAATTAACCGCTGGCTGCGCGCAACGCACTCTGTGCCGCGCCGCATCGAAGCGAGGTAAGCGGCGACGATACGGCTCATCGATGTCGGCAGGGACCGGCCAAAGGCCGCCACCGAACAGGTGCCGAGCGCGCCAGACATAGCCGCCGGCCCGGGCAAGCCCGCCCGCTTCGCGTACCCGTCGCAAGGCCTGCGACCGCGGCCCCAGGACGTCACCGTCTTTTCAGGCTTTCTCGCGGCCAGCGCCCCCGCGCTGGTAGTCGACCACGTTCCAGGCCAGCCCGCAGAGCTGCATCAGACGGATGGTGCGGTAAGTGATATCAATTTCCCACCAGCGATGGCCATGCGGGGCCATCCGCGGAAATGCATGGTGGTTGTTGTGCCACCCTTCGCCGTACGTGAGCAGAGCGACCCACCAGTTGTTGCGGCTGTCGTCGGTCGTCTCGTAATTGCGGTAGCCCCACATGTGGCTGGCCGAGTTCACCAGCCACGTCGCATGCAGCACCAGCACCAGCCGGACGAACACCCCCCAGACAACCAGCGACGTCGCCAGGTACCAGCCCCCCCAGGCATAGCCTGCCGCCGCCAGCAGGGCGGCCATCAGGAAATGGGTGGGCAGAAACAGGGCGGAAATCCAGCGGATGACCGGATCCTTCAGAAGGTCGGGCGCCCAGCGGCGCAGGTGCGCGGCATGTTTCTCGGGCCCCTCCCAGAACGCCAGCCAGAACACATGGCTCCACCATGGGCCATCATGCGGAGAGTGCGGATCGCCCGGCTGATCGCTCAAAGCGTGATGCTTGCGATGGTTGGCGACCCAGTCGATCACTGAACCTTCGCCGGCCAGCCCGCCAATGAACGCCAACAGCCAGCGCACCGGCCGATACGTCGCAAAGCTCAAGTGCGTCAGGTGCCGATGAAAGCCCAGGCAGATGCCGATCCCGCCGGTGAACCAGTGCAAAAGCACCGCCAGCACGACCCCTTCCCACGAGAAAAAGAACGGAGCGGCCAGACACCCCAGATGCAGCACGGTCAGCCAGATCACATTCGGCCAACTGACCAGACGCCGGGTGTGCGGGGTGGCTGCCTCGGGCGTGTGAACAGCGCCGGCAGAGGCCAACGCGGTCCCTTGCTCGTTCACCGAGGGCACGGCCGACACGGACGGTTGCCAGGTGCCAGACGCCGCTTGTCCGACAGGCAGAGGGCTGGCCGCCGGCTGAAACCTTTTTTTATTTTTAGAATAATTCTTTCTAGAGCGAGGGTTCGTGGGAATTTCGGTTGTGCTCATGGTGCGTCCGCGTTCGCAGGAGTCGTTGCCGGGGCTGCTCACCCTGAGTCAGCCCGCCTTGGCAAGCCACAGCGGCCGATCCAAGGTGCGAGCAATCCTAGCCGCTATCGACCTGGGTTGTGTCTCGCACGTGTCCCCAGCAAGTAAAACTTGCGTAAACGCCAACTTGCGTCCTCTCCGATCTCCGCAAACGCTTTCCGATAAATATCTTACAGCGACGCTGCCTGTCGCAGCCATTTCTCGTTTTTCGTGGCCGATTCGCGCCAGAGGTCATTGCAACGGGGCTTGAGAAGCCCACCAATTTCCACGCTCGAAAAATGGCACGCCGATCAGTTAAGCGCAGCCTCGAGCCTTCGCCTGGCACGGGCTGGCAGGCCGACTGGGCAGCGACCAAAGCGGGGTCCACAGCAGTGCCACCCCACAAGCCGCCTGGTCGGTAAGATCGCCATCGAGAGTCTGCAGGAGAGCAAAGAGGAAAAAGGTGATTGCAATCGCCAGCCCGATTCCCGATACTTAAAACCAGTTCGGATGCCCGCCTTCTAAGCGCGCTCGGCAAGCTGCCGGCAGCGCTTGGAGTCCAGCCTGCCTCAGGACGGTCGTGACATGACCTTCGTGCTTGAAACGTTGCTGCCTGCTGCGCCTGCGGCGGTGCCAGCGCATTCGCAGCGGTGGCTCCATCTTGCGGTCAGCCGCATCGCCTGGTTGGGAGCGCTGATCCTCTGGCAGTGGGCCGCGCTTGCGCTTTCGGGGACGGGGAGCGCTTGGGCCGCCGACGCGGCGGGGCGGGATCCAGTGGCGGGGTCTGCACCGGTCAGTTTCCAGCGCGACGTGATGGCCGTGCTATCCAAAGCCGGCTGCAACATGGGGGCCTGCCACGGCAACCTCAACGGCAAGGGGGGGTTCAAGTTGTCGCTGCGGGGTGAAAACCCGGTTGCCGACTACGAAGCCCTGGTCCGCGGGGAAGGCCAGCGCCGGATCGACCTGCTCGATCCGGACGAAAGTCTCATCTTGCAGAAGGCGTCCGGACGCGTCGTGCATCAGGGAGGTTTGCGATTCCGTCGCGATAGCCTGCTTTACCGGATCTTGCGCGATTGGATTGCCGCCGGCGCGGCGGGTCCACGAGACGACGAGCCGCCGCTGGTACGTCTGGAGGTGACGCCGCAGGAGGCGATCGTCGTGGAGCCGCAAGATCACGTGCCTTTGGCGGTGATCGCCGTGTTCGCGGATGGTACGCGGAGGGATGTGACGGCGCTGGCCTGCTTCGAGCCGACCACGCGGAGCGTGCAGGTCTCCTCGGAAGGGGTGGTGGTCCGTTCGGAGCTGGGGCAGGCGACCGTGCTGGTGCGCTATCTGACCCAGCAAGTGCCGGTACGTCTGGCGTTCTTGCCGCAGCGACCGGGATTCCGTTTCCAGGCCCCGCCGCCGGTCAATTACATCGACGAACTGGTCTTTGCCCAGCTTGCCCGGCTGCAGATCATTCCGGCCCCGGTTTGCGACGACACGACGTTCCTCCGGCGGGCGTACCTGGATGCCATTGGGCTTCCTCCGACGGCCGAACAGGCACGGCAGTTTTTGGCTGATCCTTCGCCGGATAAACGCGCCCGGCTGATCGACGACCTGCTCGCCCGGCCCGAATTCGCGGAGCACTGGGCGCTGAAATGGTCGGATGTGCTGCGGAACGAGGAGAAGGTGCTGGACGCGCGCGGCGTGGACGCCTTCTTCGACTGGATTTGCGCCTCGATCGCGGGCGACAAGCCGCTCGACCAGTTCACGCGCGAGCTGGTGACCGGCCTGGGCAGCACGTATGCCAATCCGGCGGCGAACTACTACCGTGCCAACCGCGACCCACTCACCCGCGGCGAGACGACCGCCCGGCTCTTTTTGGGGGTGCGCTTGCAGTGTGCCCGTTGCCACAACCATCCTTATGACCGCTGGACGCAAGACGACTACTACGGCTGGGCGGCCATCTTCAGCCGGATCGACTATCAGATTCTTTCCAACCAGCGGCGCGACCGGTTGGACAAGCACGAATTCAACGGCGAACAAGTCGTGTTCGTACGGGACGAAGGAGATCTGACGAACCCGCGGACGGGGTTGCCGGCTGAACCGCAGTTCCTGGGGGGCCAGACGCTGCCGATCCATCCGCATGAGGACCGGCTGCAGCCGCTGGCCGACTGGATGGCGTCGCCGCACAACGCGATGTTCGTCAAGACGCAGGCGAACTTCATCTGGTACCACGTGATGCGCCGCGGGCTGGTCGAGCCGATCGACGATTTCCGTCCCACCAACCCGCCCAGCAACCCCGCGCTGCTCGACGCCCTGGCGGCCGACCTGGTCGCGGGCGGCATGCGTCTGAAGCCCCTCGTGCGGACGATCATGAACAGCCGCACCTACCAGCTCTCGTCGGAACCGAACGAGACCAACATCGATGACGAAGGGAATTTCTCGAGGGCCGTGGTGCGGCGGCTGCCGGCCGAAACGCTCTTGGATGCCCAGTGCACGGTGCTCGGCGTGTGGCCGAAATTCGCCGGCTATCCGGAGGGTACACGGGCCGGGCAGGTCCGCGGGGTGGAGCGTGTTCGCCGGCGGGATGGCGGGCTGACGGCCGCCGATCGCTTCCTGCGGACCTTCGGCAAGCCGGAGCGGCTGCTGGCCTGCGAATGCGAACGGTCCAATGAGACGACGCTCAAGCAGGCACTGACGCTGCTGGGCGACGAAGGGCTGGATGCCTTGCTGCGGAGCGAAGACAATCGCCTGGCGCACCTGGTCCGGTCGGGGCGGCCTGCCGCGGAGATTCTCGACGAACTGTACTGGGCCGCGCTGAGCCGGCCTCCCACGGCTGAAGAACAAACCGCGGGACTGGCGCTATTGGCCACCAGCGACGAGTCGGAGCGGCTGGCAGGCTTGCAGGACCTGGCCTGGGCACTGCTCAACTCCAAGGAATTCATTTTCCGGCACTAAGACGGAGGTCGGCGGCCTTTTTTCGTTCACAGAAAAGAGAGGCCGCGCAAGGACTTGCACCATGGCAGCCGCGCTTTTGCAGATCGCGATCGACCGCAGGCTCCTGGGCGGGGTGCTGCTCTTGGCCCTGGCAGCGCCGGCCTGGGGCGGGCTGGCCGATGGCCGGCTCGACCTGTACTGGATCGACGTGGAGGGAGGTGCGGCGACCCTGCTCGTCACGCCCGCCGGGCAGACTGTGCTGATCGACACGGGCAATCCCGGCCGGCGGGATGCCGACCGGATCGTGAAGGTCGTCACGCAGGTCGCGGGCTGCACGCAGATCGACCATCTGGTGATCACGCATTACCATGGCGACCATTACGGCGGCGCGCTGACGCTGGTCGACCTTTTGCCGGTGCGGAACCTGTACGACAACGGGCAGTTCGAGGGCATGCCGGACCACCCGGGCAAGGCCTATTTCGAGCTGCGGGTGGGCCAGCGGCATGTGGTCCAGCCGGGGATGCGTCTGCCTCTGCGGCAGGCAGCGTCGGCCGAGGCGCCGCGTCTGAGCTTCACCTTCCTCGGCGGACGGCAACAGTTCATCGAGCCGCCCGCCGACGCCCCCGACAACAGCGCCCTGTGCGCGCAGGGTCGCCCGAAGGAGCGCGACGGCTCCGACAACGCCAACAGCCTGGTGATGCTGGTCGAGTTCGGTGGCTGGCGGTTCTTCGACGCCGGCGATCTCACCTGGAACCAGGAAGCGCGGCTCGTCTGCCCCAAGAACCTGGTGGGGCAGGTCGATGTGTATCAGGTCACGCATCACGGCTTGGACTCGAGCAACAATCCCCTGGTGCTGCACAGCCTTCAGCCGCGGGTGGCGATCATGAACAATGGCGCGACCAAAGGCTGTATGCCGGAAGTGTTTGCCACCCTACGCCAGACGCCGTCGCTGGAGGCGATCTACCAGTTGCATCGGAACCTGCGGCCGGACGGGGCGACGTGCAACGTCCCGGACGAATACATCGCCAACCGCGAACGGGACTGTCAGGGAAATCATATCGAACTGTCGGTGGCGGCCGATGCGGCCAGCTACACCGTGCGCATCCCGGCGACTGGCCATCAGCGCACGTTCACCACACGAGGGAGGTGACCATGCGGTCGAGCGCTTGCGTCGATTTCCATCGCAGCGTCTGGCTCTCCCGGCGGACGCTCTTGCGGGCCGGTGGGGCCGGTCTCTTGGGATTGACGCTGCCGGGCCTGCTGCAAGCGGCCAAGACGGGGCGGAGCGAGGCGGCGACGCTCCGCCCGCGAGCCAAAAGCGTGATCTTCCTGTTCCAGTGGGGCGGCCCCAGCCATGTCGATATGTTCGACATGAAGCCGAGCGCCCCGGACCAGTATCGCTCGCCGCTGAAGCCGATCGCCACAAGCTGCCCTGGCATCCAGGTCTGCGAGCAGCTTCCCGAGACGGCCAAGCGGATGCACCTGGTGACGCTGATCCGCACGCTGACCCACACCATGAAGAACCACAATTCGGCGGGCTACTACGCCCTCACCGGGCATGCCCCGCCGACCGATGACCAGCGGCTGCGCGACTCGCTGGACTTGTTCCCCGCGTACGGCAGCGTGGTCGATCATCTGGCGCCGAACACCAACGGCATGCCGACCTTCGTCTCCTACCCCTATACGATCAGCGACGGCTCGATCACGCCGGGGCAGCATGCCAGCTTCCTGGGCAAAACGCACGACCCGTTCTTCTTCACCGAAGACCCCAACAGCCCCGATTTCCGCCTGCCGGAGCTGAGCCTGCCCGCCAGCCTCACGCTCCAGCGGCTGGCCCGCCGCCGAGAGCTGCAGCGGCTGGTCGATGCCCAGACGCGGCTGCTGGAATACTCCGCCGAGGCTCGCGGCTTCGACGAGTACTACGACCGCGCCGTGCAAATGCTCACCAGTGACAAGGTGCGCAAGGCGTTCGATCTGTCGGCGGAGCCGGAGGCGGTCCGCGACCGCTACGGCCGGACGACCTACGGCCAAAGCTGCTTGCTAGCCCGGCGGCTGGTCGAGGCGGGCGTGAAGTTCGTCACCGTGTACTTCTCCGCCAGCATCGGCGGGCAGAGCACGACCAGCGGCGGCTGGGACACCCATGGATTCAACAACACACGGATGTTCCCGATCGTCGAGAAATACCATTTCCCGATGACGGAACAGACCCTGCCCACGCTGCTGGACGACCTTGCGCAGCGGGGTCTATTGGACCAGACGCTCGTCGTGTGGATGGGGGAGTTCGGCCGCACGCCCAAGATCAATGCCAACGCCAGCCGCGACCACTGGCCGCAGTGCTACACCGTGCTGCTCGCCGGCGGCGGCGTGAAGCGCGGCTTCGTGTACGGCAAGAGCGATGCGACCGGCTCGTACCCGGACGAGCACCCGGTGCGGCCAGACGACCTGGCCGCCACGCTGTACTACCTGCTGGGCATCCCGCCGGACACGGAGATCATCGACCGCAATCAGCGGCCGCTGGCGATCGGCGGGCGCCCGGTGCTGGATGTCCTGGCGTAGAGGGGCCCGGGGGCGGTGGGTGGCGAGCGCGGCCGATGACCGATCTATTGTCGCTGCCGGAGCTATGGGCGCTGCAAACGCATCGCCACCTGGTGCGGATTCCCCACGAATGCGATGTGCCGCTGACCGACCGGGTGCGGCAGCTTCTGGACAGCCGCAGCATGCGGCGGCTGGCGCGGATCAGCCAGCTCGGTCTGGTGGCACTAGTCTATCCCGGAGCGACCCACAGCCGCCTGGAGCATGCCCTGGGCGTGTATCGCAATGCACTGCTGTACCTGAAGCGGCTGGCGGCCGACGAGCGGTTCACCAGCCTGGTGACGCCGCACGACGCCCAGGCGCTGCTGGTGGCCGCCTTGCTGCACGATGTGGGGCATTGGCCGTTCTGCCATGCGATCGAAGACCTGGCCCTAGCCGGCGTGCCGCGGCATGAGGAACTGGCCGCGGAGCTATTGCGCGACAGCGACCTGGCCGAAAGCCTGCATGACGACTGGAACCTGACCCCCGAAGCAGTGGCCAGCCTGCTGATGCGCCAAGGGGGCCCGCCCGGCCAGCGGCTGCTGCAAAGCCTGCTCAGCGGCCCGATCGACATCGACAAGATGGACTACCTGGTCCGCGACAGCCTGCATGCCGGTGTGCCGTATGGACGCAATTTCGACCAGCAGCGGCTGATCGGCGCGCTGTGCCTGAATGCGGCGGGGGACGGCCTGGCGATCCGCGACAAAGGGCGGACAGCGGCCGAGATGATGGTCTTCGCCCGCTATGTGATGTTCAGCGAAGTGTACTGGCACCATGCCGTACGGTCCGCCACGGCGATGCTCCAGCGGGCTTTTTTCCTGCTGCATGAGCATCTGGAACTGCCGCCGCTCTTGAAGCTGACCGAGGCCGAATTCATCCGCCAGCTTGTGCAGGCGGCCGCTGACCGGCGCTCCCCCGCGGCGGAGCTTCTGGACGGACTGTTCGGACCGGTCCGCCGGCTGTACAAGCGTCTGGCGGAGTTCAGCCATTTCCAGCAGCAGCACTGGTACCAGGCGCTGGCCCGCCAGGACTACGCGCACCTGGTGACCGCCAGCCAGCACCTGGCCGAACTGCTCCAGCAGCAGGTGGGCCGCCCGATCGCGCGGGACGAGATCCTCATCGACGCGCCTCCGCCGCGTCGCGAGGTCGAGTTTCATGTGGAGGTGTACTACCCCAAGGAAGATGCCTACCGGCCGCTGGCGGAGGTGTCGCCGGCGGTGCACGCGCTGGCCACCCGGCAGTTCGACGATTTCGTCAAACGGGTCCGCATCTTCGTCCACCCTCGCCTGGCCGCGCAGCTTGCCGGCGTGCCGCTGGAGCGGCTCATGGAGGCCCTGATGCACCAGATGGCGCGGTAGAGGGCGCGGCGCTCGTTGGCGGAAAGCCTGCCGCGCCGGCGGCACACGTTGCTGCGCCAAGGCAGGTGCGTGCGGCGCGGCGATGCGCGCCAGCGTCCTAAGGCATTGGACGCCGGGCCGTGCTTGGGGTGCGGGCCACTTTCAGCGCCGTTTCCAGCACCGGGTCGGCGGCTGCCCCGCTGCCCGCGTCGGGCCCCGGCGGTCGCAGGGTAACGACGGCTTGCCGGGCGACCGGCGGCGAGGTGGCGACCGCACTATCCGCGGCCGGCAGCGGCACCAGGATGTCGGGGGCGATCCCGCCGCCGCTGATCGCTCGTCCGCTGGGCGTGTACCACTGGGCGGTGGTCAGACGGACGCCCAGATTCGCGGTGGCCAGCGGAAAAATTCCCTGCACGGAACCTTTGCCGTAGCTCCGCTGGCCGATCACCGTGCCGCGGCGGTGGTCGCGGATCGCCCCTGCGAGGATTTCGCTGGCACTGGCGGAATCGTGGTCGATGAGCACGATCAGCGGCACCCGCCAGGTTCCGGCGACTTCACCCCGGTGGTCGAAATCTTCCCGCGGACTGCGGCCCCGCGTGGCCACGATCAAGCCGTCGTAGACGAACTTGTCCGCCACGTCCACCGCGGCTTTCAGCAGACCGCCGGGATTGCCGCGCAGGTCAAGAATCAGACACCGCATCCCCTGCCGGTGCAGCTTCCACAGGGCGGCATCCACATCGCGGCTGGTGGTTTTCTGGAAGCTGGTCAGCTTGAAATAGCCGATCCCGTATTGCGGATCGAGCATCTGGACTGCTTCCACGCTGGGAATCTCGACCCGCCGCCGCGTGATCGTCAGTTCCCGCACGCTGCCGTCGGGCTGACGCACTCCCACGCGCACCAGCGAGCCTTCCGCGCCGCGCAGCATGTCGGCCAGCGTCGAAGAAGCGGTCACGGGCGGCGTCCGACCATCGACGGAAAGGATCCAGTCTCCCGGCCGAAGGCCCGCCACGTCGGCCGGCCCGCCGGGGATCACGCTCAAAATGGCCAGGCCCTGCGGCTCGGTCTTCAATTCCACCCCGATACCGACGAAATTCCCCTCGATCTGCGAGAACAGCTCGTCCATCTGGCTGCCGGTGAGGAAGCTCGAATAGTCGTCCAGCGCGGCGACGGCCCCGCTGACGCATTCCATGACGACCGCGCCCAGCGGCACGCCGTACCGCGTGGCCAGGGTGCTGGCAAGCTGCTGCACCCGCTGGCTGGCCTGCTGCCGGTCGGCCACCGCCAGTGCGGCCAGCGCGTCCACCTCGGTCTGCCATTCCACCAGCCGGCTGACCGGCACGCCGGCCAGGTGCCGCGACGTGAACGCCGGCTCCGTCACCGCCACTTTCACGCTCAGCGCTCCGCCTTGCACGATCCGCGGCCAGGACGGTTCCTGCACGAAATGGGCCTGGATCTTCAGCAGCACTTCCTCGTAGATCGCCAGTGCGTCCCGCGGCGAGAGCGTTTGCAGGGTGGTGAGGAAGGCAGGATCGCTGTAGCGGCGGCAGACTTCGTAGTGCGCACGGGCCAGCACCACCCGCTCCCGCAGGTCGGCCCGTTCCGGATGCCGCCGCAGCGCCTCTTCATAGTGCGACAGCGCCTCGGCCCAGCGTCGCTCGCGCTCCAGCCGCGCGCCCTGCTCCAGGACGCTGGCCAGGTTATCCGCGGTCGGGGGCGGCTCGGCCAGGCGGATCGTCTGTCCACTGGCCGGCACCAGCGCCGTCAGCGCCAAGACCAGCAGCAAGGCCCGCGGGAACACGGCGGCGAACCGAAGCCAGAACATGCGCAACTCGATGGTTGGGGGTGGCCCGGCACGGCGACCAGCCAGGGGCGTCCCGAGGCGAAAGGTGCCTCTCACGACCCCCGGCGCGGTGGTGCGGGCGTAACCTCAATTCCGGACTTGCCTTGGCCGGCCGACCTCGTGCCGCCCCGCACGGGGTAGACTGCACCGCCGGCCCGGCCCGCTAGGAACGCAGCCGCCGGTTCTGCCAGGCAGCCGCCGCGAGGGCCGGGACGCAGGCACAGGGGAAGGCACGATGTCCGCCGCTGGGAATATAGGTCACGATCTGCCCCTGGTCAAAAAAGCGGAGCGGGCTGCCGGCCGACTTCCCACGACCTCCGCCTGGCGATCCCGCGGATGAAAACGGTCGTGCTTCCGGAAGCGAACGTGCCCGGCATGCCGCTTTTTCCAAAAAGAGCGCGTCCCTGCGCGGCGGATGGCCGACGTGTAAAGGCCATCGAGGGCATCACGGCCCATTATACGGGGGCAAGTGGTGTCAAGGCAAAATCGCCTTTCGTCGCCCGTAAACGACGTGTTCCCTTACGCCCGCTGCGTCGTGCATGCCGGCTCAGGCCCGCGGGGCGTCGGGACGCTCACCCGGCCGGGGGTCGTACCACTGGTCGAACGCCAACCACAAGCTGCGCGACCAGGGAAAAAGCAGCAGCGGAAAGAGTACCGTAAACAGCAGCGCCCCCACGAGCAGCACCTGGTTGCTCGCCACCCCCCGAAACAAAAGCGCGGGATAGACCACCGCCACCAGCAAGGCGGTCAGTCCGTAATTGATGTAGATCGAGCCGAGGTAAAACCCCGGTTCGCGCTCCAGGCCCGCGCCGCAGCTTGGACACTGGGCCTGCATGGCGAACCAGCCCCGAAACAGCCGTCCCTCCCCGCACAAGGGACAGCGCAGGCGCAATGCCCGCATCAAAAGCTTCCGAAATCGCATGCCTTCATTGTACCGCCGCAGCCAGACGGCACGAGTCCGCCGCCTCCCGGGGCGGTCTTGCCCCCACCGAAGGCGATGCATTCGCAGGAATGCGAATGCCACCAGCGGACCTCGGCGCGTGCAGAGCGGGGCAACGTCGCGCGGAAGCTCATGGCGTCATGGCGCAGCCCGCCCGACGGTCTGCGCGACCAGTGGATGGGCGAAGTCGCGCCAGCTCCGCTCGATCCGCTCCGGCGGAAGTTCGCCATCGTGGATGATGAATCGGAAGCGGCTGACATGGGGCCGGCCCGGCACGATCTCCCAGTCGCCCAAAAACGATGGGGTGTACACCATGTAGGGCATCGTGGGATGGATCCGCAGCGGCTCGGGAAAGCGGAAGTTGTCCGGATGCGTCATCAGCACGATCCCGGCAGCATGGCCGTCCACGGGGCCGCGCATCTGGCACCACCGCGGACGCGTGTGGTTTCCCTCCAGACGACTCTGTCCTTCCGAGGTGACGCATTGCACCTGGCCGGGCGTCCAGCTCCGCGCCCCGCGGACCGCCATCCCTCCGTAGTGATACTGCGGCAAGTGCAGCGGCTGATCACTGGCGCAGCGGAGCGTGGACACGATGTCCAGGCACCATAGCCCTCCCTGCGGATCGATCTGGCCGGCGCGGACGAGCCACTCTTCGAGAAGCACCGTTGTGCCACCTGTCTCAGCCCCCAGGTTTTGCGGGTCGGAGGCTGGATCGAGCGCGACGTGCTCGTGCTCGACCACAAACTGGGCAAACAGCGGCCCGCTGGCCGCGTGCTTCCGTTTCGCGAAGCGAACGCGTCCTTGCCCCGCTGCCAGGTTCCAGAAATCGACTGCCTGGCCGGCAAACTGCGTGCGCGGGTAGGCCAGAAAAATGCCGCTTTGATGGGCATGGTCCGGCGGCATCTCGTCGCTGACCACCGCGCCGTGGAGCGTGGCGATCGGGTGCAGATGCGCACTGCGGCCGTAGCGGGGATTCATCCCGGGTGGCGGCTCCACGTGGGCCTGGCGATAGCGGGCCAGCAGCCGACCCTGCCAGCGGAACTCCACCCCCGTTGGGACGATTGCCGCCTCGACCGCGACCGGGGTGGCCCCTGTGCCCAAGCGGCTCTGCACGCGGTAGGTCCGCACCGAACCGGCGGGCAAGGTGCCGCTGGCGTGCCACCAGACGGTGCGCGTCAGCGGATCGACTTGACAAGGCACACGCCGCGCGGCGTCCATTGTCGTATCCACCACCTCCAGTGCCTGCCCATCCACTCCTTCCGGCAGCGCCCAGACCACCGGGGGATCGACCCGCTCACCTTCGGTGACTTCGACGCGCACGAGGACGGGCAAGGCTATCGTCTCGCTCGCGCCCGCGACCCCGCCCCACCACAGTCCGACCAGAACGATCCCACGGGTTGCACGTCTCATGCGGAGGCTCCCACACTTTTAGATAGATTTTAGATAGATTTGGCTAGATTCAGCCTCTCATTCCGCCAGGCAGCGCCCGCCGCGGCATGTCAGGCGGCTGCTGCGCCGTCGTTCTGAAGCGAGCGATCCTCGTACGGGCGCACTGGCTGTTGTGTGCGGTTTTAGCCCACCTCGTGCTAGAAAACCATCTGCCTCAGGACATAAAGCGTTCTTCCCTGCAGCGTCCAAAGACGGGCCACCGCCGGCGCCTAGTGCCTGCCACTGTCCAGCGCGAGGCGAACCCGCAATAGCATCGCGCCGAAACATAGAGCAGAAAAAAGTTTTTTTAACCGTCTGCACTGGTTCTAGCTTATCTGCTGTCTTCGCGAGAATGCCGCAACTTTCCCTACGCTCCGCATTTTTTCCACGACCGGCGCATAAATGCGGCCATCCAAGCGTCATACCAGGGAAGGGCAATTGCCCAGAGTGATCCGTTTAACGACCCCTCGGAGGAATGTACCCATGAAAAAAATTCTTGTGGCAGCTTTGGCTGCCGGCCTGTGCCTGCCGTTTGCGATCGGGGCCCAGGAGAAGAAGCCGCAGGATCCCGAAGCGGTCTTCAAACGGCTGGACCGCAATAACGACGGCAAGTTGAGCAAGGAAGAGTACGTCGGTAATTTGGAAGGCGAGAAGAAGTCCAAGAAGGAAAACCGGTTCGCCCAGCTCGACAAGAACAACGACGGCTTCCTGTCGCTGGAAGAGTTCAAGGCCGGGATGACCAAGAAAAAGAACTAACGATCAAGGGGGGAGTGCCCCTTTTCGCGCGATCAGCGACTCTTTGTACCAGTGCGGAACGAGAAAGGGACGCTCGGCGTAAAGCCGGCGTCCCTTTTCTTGTTTCATTTCCGGCCGATGAACCGCCGCTTGGGGTCGTGCCCCCCAGGCGCTTGCCCGTTCTTTGAGGTGTCCTGGCCGCTCAAGGGCGCTTCAGTTTGGCGATCAGGAACTTCAGCACCGATCCGTACTGCGTATCCTGCTGGCCGGGATACGACACAATCGCTTCGACGCCGACGGAGCGCAGCTTTTCGGCGAGTTTGACGCCGTACATGGCGGAGTGGGTCGGGTCGGCCTCGACTTGTCCTTCTTTGGGCGGCACTTTCTGGTTCGGGTAATCGAGGTAGATCGGCGGGTCGTCGGACGACACCAGCTCGATCGGCGAGTACTCGCGAATCCACGGCAACACCTTGTCGCGGTTGGCCAGCAGCAGGTCGAACTCCTCGGCCCGGCTGCGGCCTGGGGCGGCAAAACCAAAGGCGTGTCCGCCGTAAATCGCATTGGGAATCCACTGGCGGAGCTGGACCGGGTCGAGGGAGGTCTGGGCACCGCTCACCGCAGCGCACGACAACCGCGTCGATTGCCGCGCCACAGGATCGCTGCTGGCCGGGTCGGCCAGGTCGTCATGCAAGGCCAGCCAGAGCGAGGTGCACGCGCCGGCGGAGCCGCCAGTCGCGCCCACACGCTGCGGATCGAGGTTCCACTCGCGGGCGTGAGCACGCAGCGTCTGCAGCGCCCGGGCGGCATCATCGAGGCAGGCTTTGACGGGCGGCTCGACCTTCTGCTCCATCGCCTGGGCGATGAAGCGGTAGTTGATGGCCGCGACAGAGATGCCCGCGTCCAACAGAGGCTGGATCATCGTGCTGCCATAACTGCGTTTGTCGCCATTGACCCAGCCGCCGCCGTGGATGAGCAGCACCAGCGGGGTCGGCCGGTCCGACCTGGCTTGCCAGAAATCGAATCTCTGCCGTTCCGAGTCGCGGCCATAGGCGAAATCGGCCACGGTCGGTTCGGGTCGATGGGGAAAAGCTTTGGGCTTGGACTTGGCCTTCTCCGCCTTCTCCTGAGCGCCAACGGTCAGCGGGATCACTAACAGCACGATCAACCAGCCGATGCGGGACATGGCCATCGCCTCCGAAAAAGACGCCAGGAAAAGACCCAAGTGGGGCCGCCAGGTACGGCAGCCAACGGCTCGCTTGGGCTCGCATCTTCCGCGACCTGGCAGCGCTAGTCAACCATCCCTGGGCGATTTGCTTTTTGCTCCCGCGGCGGTTATATTCGGCCCGTCGAGTCGTCTTTACGGACGCGCCGTCGATGCCCTGCTGCGTCCATGCCCGCCGAAGATCGTGCCTGCCGGAGGAGCTTCCATGTCGAAATGCCGTGAGTGGATCGCAGCGGCTGGTCTGGTGTTGGTCTTGCTCAGCTCGGTGGGATGGACGTTTGTCCGTTGGCGCGCCAGCGGCGAGTCGATGGCGGTAGCCGCCCAGCAATTCCTGGCGACGCTGTCGGACGAACAGCGGGCCAAGGCCGCACTGCCCTTCGACCATGCCGGCCGGACCGACTGGCACTTCATTCCCAAGAACGAGCGCAAAGGCGTGCAGGTCCGCGACATGAGCGCTGCGCAGCGGAAGGCGGCCCTGGCGCTGCTCCAAGCTGCCTTGAGCGAGGCGGGCTACCAGAAAGCCACCAAGATCATGGAACTGGAGAGCCTCCTCAAGGAGCTGGAGAAAAACCGCAAAGGTCCCCTGCGCGATCCGGAACGCTATTTCTTCACCCTCTTCGGAACGCCCGGTCCCGAAGGACGCTGGGGCCTGAGCGTCGAGGGGCACCACCTGTCTTTGAACTTCGTGGTCGAGAAGGGTCAGGTCGTGGCCAGCACTCCCTCGGCGTTCTGCGCCAATCCGGCCATCGTGATGAACGACGTCATCCCCTCCATCCCCAAAGGGACCCGCGTGCTAGCGCGGGAGGAGACGCTAGCCTACGAGCTGCTCGCCTCGCTGACGCCTGATCAAAAGCAGCGGGCGGTCGTGGCGGAAAAAGCACCGCCCGAGGTGCGCGCGGCAGGTGCGCCGCAGCCGGCCGCAGACCCGCCGCGGGGTCTGCGCGTGGCCGACCTGACTTTGTCGCAGCGGGCAATCCTCAAGGCGCTGATCGACGAGTACGCCAACAATTTTCCCCCCGACGTCGCGCAGCAGCGTCTGGCGGCGGTCGAAGCGGATGGCCCGGAAAAAACGTTCTTCGCCTGGGCCGGCAGCGAGAAACCGGGCGAAGGGCACTACTATTGCATCCAGGGGCCGTCGTTCCAGATCGAATTCGTCAACGTCCAGCCCGATTCGGCAGGCAATCCCGCCAACCATATCCACAGCGTGTGGCGCGACATGCGGGGCGACTTCGGCATTCCCCGCTGACCGCCAGACGCAGACGCACATCCCCTCTCGTGGCACAGCGCCGGCAATTGCCGTCTGTGCGGACTCACCGCCCCGCGAACATCTCCTCGCGCGCGGCCCGCGTGATCTCGGCCAACGCCGGGTGCTCCACCTTCCGGTGAAGGGTGATCACATAGTACTGCTCGCGCACCTCGTCCATGCGTCCCAGCAGTTCCACCCCGTATTGCCTGGCCACTTCGCGCTCGAGCACTTGTGGGATGGGGAACAGCCCATGTCCGGCGGCCCCGAACGTCTTCATCACCGCACTGTCCATGAACTCGCCGCGCACCTCCGGGACCAGTCCCCGCGCATCCAGCCACTGGTCGAGTTTCCGCCGCAGCACGGCCTTGTCGTAGGGCAACAGCACCGGCGCTCCCTGCAGCGAATCGGGAAACGTGCGTCGCCGCGGACGCACAAGTGTCGCCACGCCCATCCAGGACACGCCGCACTCCCCTAAAGGATGATGATAGGCCCGCGCGGAGAGCAGGGTCGCCGCCGGCAGATCGGTCAGCACGGCATCCAACGTATGCTGCGCCAGGCGGTGGAGTAGCACATCGGTATCCCCTTCCAGATAGATCAACCGCACGGGCCGCCGCAGCCGCAATGCCGGTTCGATCAGACGGTGGACCAGCATCTTGGGCAGGCTGGGGGTTGCCCCCACCACCAGCCGGATCGCCCCTTCGCCAGCGTGCCCGGCAAGCGCCTGGCCCAGCTCCTGGCCGAGGGCGAAAATCTCCTCCGCGTAGCGCAGGACGAGCCGGCCCGTTTCGGTGAGCACGAGCCTTCGCCCGCGCCGCTCAAAAAGCTTTGTTTTCAAGCTTTTTTCCAAGGCCCGCAGTTGACTGCTCACGGTCGGCTGCGTCACGTGCAGCCGCTCGCAGGCGCTGGCGATCGTCCCTTCACGAGCGACCGTCCAGAAATAGTACAGATGGTGGTAGTTGAGCCAGCTCATGCCAGCAAGCATACATTGATGTTTTCTATGGTTCAACGCACTTTATTCGATTTGTTCCTCGATTGGCCGGCCTCTACAATCGGGTACAGACGATGGAGCACAGTCGCCGTATACGCCGGTTTCGGCTGCAAAGCAGGGACCGGCTGACACCATCGACACGGTAGCAAGGCGTCTTGGTTCGCGTGAAACACGCGGCGGTGAACGGCTACGAGAACTTCCACAAGCCGAAAGGAGCCATCGGATGGATCGGTCTGACCCGAGACGGCCAAGCGGCTCCTGGGAGAGCTCAGGCAGCGCGGAGGTCTTGACCTTGCCAGCCCCAGG
>Ga0101944_10003208_pt1 | contig 23578 bp, 25 predicted proteins | sample DewCreD2012metaG_FD_75245 | JGI IMG/M metagenome (GOLD analysis project Ga0101944, IMG submission 75245) | Hot spring sediment bacterial and archeal communities from British Columbia, Canada, to study Microbial Dark Matter (Phase II) - Dewar... ... | reverse complement strand
CCCAGCATGACCCAGGAGAACCACTGCTACGAGAACGCCGTGGCCGAACGCGTGAACGGCATCCTCAAAGACGAGTTCTTCCTTGACCAGACATTCCCCTCTACCGACCTGGCCAGAAAAGCTGTCGATCAGGCCGTGAAAATTTACAACTCTAAAAGATTACATGTATCTTTGGGCTTTAAAACCCCTGATGATGTTTTTACGAGTGTCGCCTAAATTTATTTATTAACCTGTAGACTTATTTCAGGACTAGACATGATTGTTACTTATACGTCTAAAGATCAATTACCATTTCGCCAATGGGAAGATCTTGTAAAACAGTCTTCTTATCGAGCAGCAAAACTTTACCATCCGGATAAATATCAAACGCTGCGTTGTATAGTGAGCGATCGGCGGTAATATTACAGTATATTGTAAACTGGTTGTTGGAGAGGGTTACCACTGGGGCTTGAATTTGATGGCTTATTACATCGAAAAGTTCTAATTCAGGAAATTCAATGAAATCAAGATCGTTAACAGTTTCTACTATTTTTTGATATTGGTAAGGAAAAAGGTAGGTTGAGTAGTAAAGTTTAAGGTAATCGAGCACATTCTTAATGTTAAGGTTTAGCCTTTCATTCATTAGTAATGAGTTCCATTGTCCTAAACCGCTTAATGGGTAAACCTGAACTCCATTATCAACCACCATTAGTTTTGATGCCGGAATACAATCATAATCTGTTATGGAAAGCAGCTTGGAGTTTGGGAAGAATGTTTGCTCAATTGGTTCAATAGAGCAATTCTTATTAAAGGTTATGTATTTGCCTAGCTGGGCATTTACATTGCGTATTATGCGGGTATAGATATCCTTATCAATTTTTGAAATGCCCATACTTCTAATTTACCACTTGCAAGATATTGGTAAATACGATTTAAGTCAAGAGTCTTATAAAAAATATTTGTTAACAGTTTGACGATAATTTTTTTTACATTAACCTTGTATGAAAATTAACCCCTAAAACCATGAAAAAATTATTAGTTATTCTAACAATTTTAGCAGCAAGCTTGTATACTGCCAATGCTCAGCTATTTAAGGTATTTGGCCATGATGTTGGGTTTATCTACGTTGGACCAAAGGTGGGTATGAACTTTTCAAAATTTAGCCAATGGTCATATACCGGCTATGAAGTGAAAAATAGAATTGGATATCAGCTAGGTGTTGTCGGTGATTTTGGGTTTACGAATAGGTTTTCCTTTCAAACAGAATTGAACTTTATTTCCAAAGGTACTAAAGGAATCTATGGTACAGTTGAGGAAACAAAGCGTATGCCTGCAATTCAGATACCTTTACTTGCCAAGTACACTTTTAGCCTGCTGGGGTTAAAGAGAGTATACGCAAATGGAGGTGTTTACTCCACTACAAGAATTGGCAGTGGAAAAGTTTTATACGAGGATGGCGCAGTTTACGACGATTATCATTGGACACGTTTCGATTGGGGATTTTCAGCGGGTTGCGGAGCTGAATATCCAACCAAGGATGGCATTTGGGGGTTAGATTTACGTTACGACTTGGGTATGGTTGATATTTACCGGCAAATGGATGAGAATACTAAATCGCGCTTTCGTTCATTTCAGTTTGCTCTAACCTATAAATTTGATATGGTTGACCTATACTTCAAGTTGCGTAAAAAGAATAACGATGAGGGTGGTGATAGAGAAACCGGCAACAAGGGTCCTAAAGGACTTAAGGTAGAGCAACGCAACTAGTCATTAACCATTTACATAAAGTAAAGGGTGCTTCAAATTTTGAGGCACCCCTTGGTTTTATTCTGGTTCATTAGGCTAATGGAGCTTAACTCCAATAAGATGAATGAACTCCTCGCGTGTTTCGTTGTGGGTAAGGAAGGCACCCGTAAATGCTGATGTTGTGGTAACAGAATTCTGCTTCTGAATTCCACGCATCTGCATACACATATGGGCTGCTTCTATTACTACGGCAACTCCAAGTGGATTGAGGGTTTCCTGCAAGCAATCGCGTATTTGAACAGTTAACCTCTCCTGTACCTGTAACCTGCGCGCGTATGCATCAACAACCCTGGCTACCTTGCTAAGACCCGTAATGTAACCATTTGGAATGTAGGCCACGTGAGCTTTCCCGTAAAATGGTATCATGTGGTGTTCGCACATGGAATATAGTTCAATATCCTTAACCAGCACCATCTGTTTATACTCCTCGTGGAACTTTGCACTTCTTACAAGCACATGGGGATCAATATTATAGCCATGGGTTAGGAATTGAATGGCCTTTGCTACTCTTACAGGAGTTTGCAATAATCCCTCACGACCAACATCCTCCCCAATTAGCTTAAGTATTTCCTTGTAGTGGTAGGCTAGCTTTTCGGTTGTCTCTGGGTTCCACCTCTCAATCTTTGAGTAGCCTTCATCTTCGTTGAACGATGCGTTTTGATTTACTATCTCCATAATTTATTCTCCGTAATATTCTACAAAATTATTCTCGGTTTCTTTAATTTTTATGCAATGAAGCTGTGCACCCACTTCGCTCAATGGTTTTTCAAGTTCTTTCCAAATTGCTATAGCTAGGTTTTCGGTAGTGGCAAGCACTCCTTGCATGAAGTCAACATCAATGTTTACATTTTTGTGATCCAACTTGGTAATTACCCGCTCTTTTATGATTTTACTTACCTCTTTGAGGTTTACCACATAACCCAGTTCTTGATTTACTTCTCCTTTAACCGTAACAAACAGCTCATAGTTATGTCCGTGCCAATTGGGATGTGAGCATTGCCCAAATAGCCTGAAATTATCTTCATCGGACAATTCTTGCTTGTATAGCCTGTGAGCAGCACTAAATCGTTCTCTCCGTGTTAGGTATGCTATTGGCATTTTCTTTTAAAATTACAAAACTATTTAGTTTTTTTGTCAAATATTAGTGCATAGTTTACTTTTAAAGCTCTAATTTTAACAATATCACTACTGAATTTTTTAATAATTAACTAAATAGTTAATCAAAAACTTGAAAAAGATCCTGATTGCTGTTGCTACCGAAGTTGAAGTTTTGCCCAATTTTAGGAAAGTAGGCAAAGAGTTCTACTCGTTGCAACAATATGGCATTCATGCCGATATTCTTATTACGGGGCCAGGAGCAGTCCCAACAGCCTTTGCTTTATCCAGGGTTGCCGATTCTTACGATGTAATTATTAACGGGGGCATTGCTGGAAGTTTTACTGAACAGTTATCATTAGGCAATGTTGTTCTTGTTGATTCCGATTCCTTTGCCGATTATGGTGTAGATGATAATGGCTCTTTTCGGCATATCGATAGTATTTTACCCCAATTACATGTGGCTATACCCTTGATTAAGCTGGTTAACCCTTACAGCATTAAGCCAAACTCAAAGCTAAAAGGGGTTAGGGGAGTAACTGTCTCTACTGTTTCAGGTTCCAATGAGCGAATTGCAATGATTAAACGTTCATGGGATGCTCAAATTGAAACCATGGAGTCGGCTGCCGTTTTCTACGTTTGCTTAAAACTTGGCAAACCATTTTTTTGCCTAAGGGCAATTTCCAATTATGTTGAACCCCGAAACCGTAAAAGTTGGCAAATCGACCTTGCCGTTCAAAACCTTTGGCATGAGTTAACCTCACTTGTGAGTTACTTAAATACACTGTAGAATGAACCTATCGCTGAACTTTTCAACTTGCCCAAACGATACTTTCATGTTTTATGCACTGGTGCATGGGTTACTTACCGATAAATACACCTTTGACGTTCATTTGGACGATATTGAAGATTTGAATCTTTTAGCCCTCGAGGCTAAACCCGATATTACTAAGGTTAGCTATGGTACATACCCATTAATTGCAGAGCATTACCAATTACTCGACTCTGGAAGTGCGCTGGGCAAAGGGGTTGGACCATTGCTTATAAGTAAGGAAACCATACCATTTGATGAGGTCAAGCACAAACGTATTGCCCTGCCCGGTGAACATACCACTGCCCACCTTTTATTTAACAGAGTATTCCCAGATGTGATGGATAAGAGGTTTTACCTATTCTCACAGATTGAAGATGCAATTCTAAATAATGAGGTTGATGCGGGTGTCATAATTCATGAATCACGTTTTACCTATCAGGCTAAGGGGCTGACCAAGTTAATGGATTTAGGCGATGAGTGGGAGAAAATGTCTGGGCTTCCTACGCCTCTTGGGGGTATTGCTATTCGTCGTTCTTTACCTGATGATGTAAAACACGATATTAACCGGTTGTTAAGGGAGAGTGTTGAATATGCATTTCAGCATCCGGAAAATACCATGGGATTTGTTTCACAGTTTGCCCAGGAGCTAAGCACTGAGGTAATGCGCAACCACATCGGTTTATATGTTAATGACTTCTCCATAACCCTTGGCCAAGTAGGGCGTAAGGCCATAGTACAGCTCATAAGTAACAACCTACCTGCATATAATTTTGACGAAAGGAACGTTTTTGTTTACGAATAACATAAGCCCTTGTAAACAAATCAGATAATCGTTTGTTTTTTATTGTTAGAAACCAATTGCTGTTTGGAGATTAACTTAAAAGATGTTAATTTTAAATTAAATTTCTGTGAATACATATGTTCGACAGGCCGAAACCATTGAATTAATGAAAAGACCTTTTATCGGGAAATCAAAGCACCTTAAAGATACTATTCTTTCGCTCGACCATAAGTGGTATGTTGAGTTTTGGGTAATTCGCTACTACTTTTTGGGAATTGAGGTTTACCGAACTAAAAAGGAAAAGGTAAGGTATGTTAATGGTAAAAATGGGAATTCTGTCAACTCTCAATAATCATTTCTTAATAATCTTTTGAACAAAATCTATCAAGCCCTGTTTAACTATTTAGAAACAATATAAATAGTAAACTTATGGCTTTCCAGTTACCTAAATTGAAATACGATTACAAGGCACTTGAGCCTTACATCGATGAAATGACCATGGATATTCATTACAATAAACACCATGGTGCCTATACCAATAATTTGAACAATGCCATTGCAGGCACTTCAATTGAAGCCCTGCCAATAGAGGAGATACTGCGTGAGGTTTCAAAACTATCGCCAGCCATACGGAACAACGGTGGTGGCTACTTCAACCACAATCTTTTTTGGGATATTATGTCGCCCAATGGAGGTGGAAGGCCTAATGGCGAGCTACTAAAGGGTATTGAGAAGTACTTTGGCTCTTTTGATGAGTTCAAGGAAAAATTTTCAAACGCTGCAGCTACCCGTTTTGGCTCGGGGTGGGCATGGTTGGTTTGGACAGGTAAGGAACTTCAGGTTTTTTCATCCCCCAACCAGGATAACCCCTTGATGGATGTTTCGGAGGTTAAAGGCACTCCCATTCTCGGCCTCGATGTTTGGGAGCATGCATACTACTTAAAGTATCAGAACCGCCGTCCTGAGTATATTCAAAACTTTTGGAATATCATTGACTGGAAGGCAGTGGAGGAAAAATTTCTTATTGCTACTAGCAAATAGTTAAGTATTGGTTTAAGTTTGGTTTGGTTTATGTTTTGGTTTGGCGGCCGGTTTTACCGGTCGCTTTTTTTTGTATTTTTATTGGGTCAATATTTATACTATGTTTCTCGGTAAAATTCATATTAAAAATCTTCTTCTGTCCTTTTTTTTTACGGCGTTACTCCCTGTGTTAGCCCATGGGCAAAAATTTAAGGCCGATACCGCTCAGCTGAATTCACAGCTTGCTACTGTTAGGTCGTTAATCGATGTAAGGGAATTCAGCGCAGCTAAGAAGATTGCCCAAAAGGTATTAGCCAATACAAGCACTTCAGAATATAAAGAGGCACGTGCCTGGTGTGAGTACTACATGGGAATCATTTACTTTGAGTTAACCCCTATTGATTCAGCCTTTTACTGGCTAACTAGAGCAAAAGCCGATTTTAGCCTGATCAACAATCAAAAAGCGTTAATAAAAACATATAATCGTTTAGGAATATTTTATAGGAGAACCGATTTGAACGATAGTTCATTGCACTACTATAATCTTGCTCTTACGAAGGCAACCGCTATCGCCGATTCTACCGGTTTGGCTGAAGCAAACTATGGTTTGGGTATGGTTAATGCTCAAGTTGGTAACTATGCAAAAGCCCTTGAACATTATTCTAACTCTTTGGCTATACGCGAGAAATTGAACGATAAAGCCGGTATTGCTTCTGTATATAATAGCATGGGAATTCTTTTCTGGGAGCAAGGGGCTTACTCTACTGCTCTCGATTTCTTTTTCAAAGCATTACCCCTAAGAGTTGAAACCAAGGATAAGCAGGGCGAAGCATTCCTGTTAAACAATATAGGTCTAATATTCCGCGATGTGGCTCAGTACGAAAAGTCTCTTGATTATCTTAGGAAGTCGTGGAAAATAAAAATTGAGATAAACGATAAGCGAGGTATTTCCAATTCGTTAATGAATATTGGCTCGGTTTACTTGCTTTTAGGGCAAATTGATAGTGCATTGCTTTACTTTGAGGACGCCCTTGCCCTTAAGCAGATTATGCTTGATAGAGGTGGGGTTACAAATATCAACCGTTTCCTTGGTGAAGCTTACATGAAAATCAAAATGTACGATAAAGCACAACTGTATCTTACAAAAGCAATTGATGGGTACACTAAACTCGAAGAACCCCGTGGCGTGGTTGAATCAAAGTACGATTACGCCCTTCTACTTTTTCAAATGGGTTATAGCCCTAAGGCTTTCGCACTAGTCGATGAGGTACTAGTACAGGCCAAGAAACATGGAATGATGGATATGGTGGCCCAATCGTATAATGCGCTTTACCAGTTTAACCTGGCTAAAAATAATTGTCAGGGTGCTTTACAAAACTACGAAAAGTACATTGCGGTTAAGGACTCAATTGCAGGCACTGAAAAGATGAAACAAATTCTTGCTGCTCAGCTCCAGGTAGAGTACGAAAATATTGTTCGCCAGCATTTTGAAAGATTTAACGAGCAACTTAGCATAGTCGATAGCCAGAAGCAGAGTAGAACTCGCCTGTTAATACTGGTAGCCCTTGCATTTGTTTTGCTTCTCGGTTTATTTCTCGGACTGCTTTATACTATGTATAAACGTAAGCAGGCCCTGGTTGAGGTTAATAGCCAGCGAGTTGCAGTGGATATAAAGCAGCGTGAACTTCAGGAACAACGCGATGAAATTGAAAGGCAGAAAAACCTTGTGGTTTACCAACGCGATAAAATCATTAACATACTGACTGATCTGGGAGAATCTATTGAGTATGCCCGCAAAATACAGCAGGCTGTTTTCCCAACCGATACACTATTAAGCCAGTATTTTAGGGACTTTTTTGTGCTCTACCTTCCTAAGGAAACTGTTGGTGGTGATTTTTACTGGGTTGGGAACTGCTCCGGCAAAATTGGATTTGCAGTTGCTGACTGTACTGGCCATGGCGTTCCCGGTGGCTTCATGAGTATGCTTGGAATTTCGATGCTAAACGACCTTGTTGCCAACACTCCAACATCATCGCCGGGTTTGCTGCTTGGTAAACTCCGCGATAACGTTATTTCTGCATTACGGCAAGGCGGACATGAGGACGACAGCCATGATGGTATGGATATCGCCTTATGCACATTCGATAGGAATACCCATACCCTAAACTATTCAGGAGCTAACATGCCAATTATTATCAGCACTAGCTCTAATATCCCAAAGAATGATAGAATTGTTCAAATCGACGAAGGGCTTATTGAGTTTCGCCCCGATAGAATGCCCGTTGCCTACTATGAACGAATGGAGCGATTCAACGAGCTTTCTATAAAACTTGAGCCTAACGATACGGTTTACCTATTTTCCGATGGATTTACCGATCAGTTTGGTGGGGGTAAACCTAGCAAGAAATTCGGCTATCATTCGTTCCGTAGTCTTATTTTAAGCATCAAGCATCTTCCGCTCTACGAACAAAAGATGACCCTGTACAGAACACTCGAAAAATGGAAGGGTGAGGAAGAGGCGCAAACCGATGACATACTCATTATGGCAGTTAAACCAATTTAAAAACTATAGCTATGAAACATGAACTTCCAAAGCTGCAGTTCTCACTAAATGCTTTAGCTGAGGTAATATCGGAAAAAACAATGGAGTTTCATTACGGGAAGCATCACCAGGCTTACGTTAACAACCTGAATAGCCTGATCCAAGGAACAAAATTCGAGAATGCCAGCCTTGAGCAAATCATTATGGAGGCAGAGGGTGGCGTGTTTAACAATGGAGCTCAGGTCTGGAATCACACCTTCTACTTTGAGGCTTTCAGTCCAGCTCCAAAGCACAAGCCCGAGGGTGATTTACTTAAAGCTATTGAAGTTTCGTTTGGCTCATTCGATGAGTTTTTAAACAAATTCTCCAACGCTGCTGCCACCCTTTTTGGTTCAGGTTGGGCTTGGCTTGCGGTTGATTCCGAAGGGATGCTCAGCATCAGTCAGGAATCAAATGCCGGGAACCCATTGCGAAAAGGGCTAAAGCCCTTGCTAACCTGCGATGTGTGGGAACATGCTTACTATCTCGATTACCAGAATCGTCGACCTGACTACATTCAGGCTTTCTGGAAAATAATTGACTGGAGTGTGGTTGAAAAACGTTTTGAACAGGCTAGGTAAGCATGCTAAGGGATCTTGTTGTTCAGAATCGCAGCTACCGAAGGTTTGACCAAACCCAAGAAATTGATCTAAGGCTGCTGGAGCAATTGGTTGAGCTGTGTAGGTTTTGTCCTTCGGGGCGAAACCTGCAGCCTCTTAAGTTTATGATCATCAACACCCCTGAACTCTGCAGTAAAGTTTTTCCCAATTTGGCATGGGCAGGGTATTTAAAGGATTGGGAAGGTCCCGAGGAAGGGGAACGCCCATCGGCATATATTGTAATCCTTGAGGATCAAAGGTTGGCTACTGCATCGCAGTGGGATCAAGGAATAATGGCGCAAACCATTCTTTTAGGTGCGGTTGAACAGGGGCTTGGGGGATGCATTATTGCATCGGTAAAAAAAGAGAATCTCCAGAAATTACTCAATATCCCCGATTATCTAAAGGTTTCACTAGTGTTAGCTTTAGGTAAGCCAATTGAGAAAATTGTTATAGATGATATTGAAGATTCAGGGAGTGTAATATACTGGCGCGATTCGGAACAGGTACACCATGTTCCCAAGCGAAAGCTAAGTGAATTAATTTGGCGTGGTTAGCCCATTACCGCTATAGGGCCATATCCACAAATCTTGCAGTAGCCACTACTGTCAATCATTTTCAAAGTAGTGCTATATCCATGCCTCTCAATAACAGTGGTGTTACATGAGGGGCATGTTGTTTTCGTACCAATATCGGAATTGTGCAGGTTGCCTATGTATACAAACTTCAGGTATTCCATGGCAATACCTCGGAGTTCTACCAATTTTTCCGGAGGAGTTGGGGGAATGTTTAACTTGTATGCGGGGTAGTATCTGTTGATGTGTAACGGTGTATCGCTGCCCAGGTTTTCATTTATCCACCGGAACATCGCCACTGCTTCATTGGTTGAGTCATTTAGTCCTGGAATAACCAGGTAGGCTATCTCTAAATGATTGCCATTCTTTTTTATGGTCTTTAAATTGTTTAGCACTGGTAATAACTTTCCGCCAGCTTGTGTTTTGTAAAATTGATCTGTAAAAGCCTTTAGATCGATATTAAAAGCATCAATAACATCAAGAAGTTCAAGTAAAGGTTTGTGGTTAATAAATCCGTTTGATACCATTACATTCTTCAAATCTTTGCCTTTTGCTATTCGTGCCGTTGAAAGCATAAGCTCAAAGAATACTGTTGGTTCGTTGTAGGTGTAGGCGATGCCAATGTTTTGTGGTAAAAACTGAGCCTTATCAACAATATTCTCTGGCAAATTTTCTCTTAATCGGCTAGTTGGGTCAGGTACGTATTGCGATATTTCATAGTTCTGGCAGAATGAACACCTTAGATTGCAGCCGTATCCACCAATTGAGTAAATTTTGCTACCCGGGTAGAAATGGAAAAGGGGCTTCTTCTCAATGGGATCTAATCCCGACGATGCAATTACTCCTGAGTTCAGGAGCCTCATTTCACCATTATCGTTATATCGGGTTTTACAGATACCTCTTTTACCCGGGGTGAGCTTGCACTCATGAGGGCATAAAGTGCATTGTACCGCTTTATTCTCTAGGTGCATGTAATATAATGCTTCCATACCTCACTTGTTTTGCCAGTTCACAAGTTAGTTATTTTTATAGGTGAAAATCAACAGCAAGCATTGGTTTTTATATCGGCTATTTAATAAATTTAGGGTGATAATGTTAAAAATTTTTTACTATGTCAGCCAGCATTCAACTTGCACTTGTAACCATTGGTTACTTACTATTTATAATTGGGTGGGGGATTTACCAAGGACGAAAGGTTAAGAATAATGCCGATTACTCCATTGCCGGCCGAAACCTACCGGGTTGGGTTGCTGCCCTTTCCGAAAGGGCAACTGGTGAATCGTCGTGGGCGCTGTTGGGACTACCAGGTGCTGCCTACGCAATGGGAATAGCTGAGTTGTGGACTGCAATTGGTTGTGTTGCAGGAATTATTACTGCTTGGTGGCTTTTGGCCTGGCGCTTGCGCGATGAAGCCGAAAAGTATTCCGCGACCACTTTTTCCGATTACCTTGCTGCGCGCCATGGCGAGGTTGCCAAATGGATAAGGCTGGTAAGCAGCTCAACCATTGTTTTCTTTTTCTTCCTTTATGTAGGCGCCCAATTTCTAGGAGGCGGTAAAACCCTGGATACCATGTTTGGCATTAAGCCTCAATGGGGGATGCTTATTACCGCACTAATCATTATCCCTTATACCATTTATGGAGGATTTCAGAGTGTTGTTTATACCGATGTAGTTCAAGCCTTAGTAATGATTTTCACCTTAACCGTTGGCCCAATTGTCGGTTTTTTCTACCTGGCAGATCATCCTGAGGTATACTCTAGCTCCATTGCAGTCGCATTGGAAAACGCCAGCCCAACACATGCATCGCTTTTCAATGGTTTGAAAGGAGTTGCCGCAGGTATGTTTCTTGTGGGTGGGTTTAGCTGGTTCTTTGGTTACTTAGGCGGAATGCCCCAGCTAACCATGAGGTTCATGGCCATTAAGGATTCCAAGCAGGCTAAGCTTGCGCGTAATGTTGGTATTACCTGGACAGTTGTTGCTTACATTGGTGCTATGCTACTCGGTATGATTGGTTTAGCCATTTTTGGCCCCAGCGCCCTTACCGATAGGGAGTATGTGATGCCTGCTACAATCATGAAAATATTCCCTCCAGCACTTGCGGCTTTACTTATTACCGGGGCCATTGCTGCAATGATTTCTACGGCCGATTCACTGCTTGTGCTCTCGTCTACCGAGCTCAGTGAGAATATTGTTAAACCATTCAGGCGCATTAATGATGAAAAACTTGTTTTACGCCAATCGCGAGTTATTACGGCATTGCTTGCCATAATAGCTTTGGCCATAGCCTATGTATCGCCTCAGAAAGTGATATTCACACTGGTAAGCTACGTGTGGGCTGGAATAGGTTGTACCTTTTCTGTTGTAATCCTGCTTACCCTATTCTGGAGATCGTTTCATGGGAGAGCCGCTTTGGCTGCAATGGTTTCGGGACTAATTTTCACAATAGTTTGGATAAGCTCCGGAATGGATAAGGTTATTACTGCAAAACTTGTTAATTTTTTCTTTACGCTAGTAGTGGCTGTTTTATCAACATATTTAATTCGATCAAAAAAAGAAAAAGGGAGCTAATCAGCTCCCTTTTTTTTATTAATTCTCTCTAGAATGTTACAGCGGTTCTAAAACTGATTGTTTTTATGGTTTCACCGCTTCCCTTAATGATTCCATTTCCGTCAAGGTCTTGGAATGTCCAGCGGTAGTCAATGCCAACAATGGCTCCTTTGTAGTTGTAGCCAATATTAAAGCCTACAAGTGAACTTGGGGTTTTCCATTGCCTGAAATCCTGAACGTTGTTCTGGATATAGTATCCTTTTAGATCGGCAAAGTGTAGCATTTTCTTAAGCGTTTCACCCATTCGAACCTCACCGTGTAGCGAACGCATATGGGTTTTGTCAGAACCAATAAGATCCTGATAACCTGCATAACCAACTATGTAGCCAAACATGTTCAGCTCAGCGCTGGCATAAATACCATTAAGTTCCTGCTGAATGGCAATTAATTGCTGCTGTTTGGTTATTACGCTATCCCTTCCAATGAACTGTGCCCTTTCCAGCTCATAGGTGTTATTGAAGTATCCAAATAGGAACTCCTTGGATGAGCGACGGTATTCAGCCTTAAAGGTTAAGAAGTTCTGAACATTGCTGGTTCCGAGAATCATTCTAATACCGGGTAGTGCAACACCCCAACCGTAGGTTCTATCCTGACCGCGCAGCTGGGTTATATGCGAGTAAATATCAAACTTAAAGTTTTCCTTGCGGGCAATAGGAATTCCAATATCGAAGCTGTAGGCAAACATTTTAGAGGTTTGGTTATTCAGGTTGAAAAGGTTTTCCATCCTAATCGTATCGGCTGGAACCAAACCAAGACTCAAAAGTTTTTGGTAGGCCTCCTCACGGGTTGCACCCCAGAATGGGTCGTTAAGCAGGTGATTCCAATCGGTTAGGGATATTTTATCCATATCCGTTGCCAGGTTTTTATCCCTAGGGTATAGGTCAATCAGGTTTGGTACACCATCGCCATCTCTATCCTCAAATGCATTGTACTCGTTAAGGTCTGCTACACCGGTAATCCCTAGTTCAAGGAAGCGCAGTGGGCGGTAAAAAATACGGCTACCTACCAGCATTGCCGACTTGCGGGGCGATTCAACAAATAGTTCTTTCATGTCGTTAAAGAAAAACTCACCCCCGGCTACCGGCATTCCCTTGTAACGTTCAGCCGGGATCCAGAACGAAAGTTCTCCACCGTAACGCCTGCGCGATGGGTACTGAACCATGTTGGAGTAGCCATTTACAATGTTGGCATAACCCAAATAGGTGTAATCCAAGCCTCCAAAACGGATGTAAAACGGATCGTCCTTTTTCCCATACCGGATGTAGTAAATTTTATCGATATAGTCCTGCCATTCATCCCATTCGTCTTTTCTGATTTGTCCGTTTTCGTCAAAAAGCAGCTGGATATCGATACCGAATCCGAACTTACCTAAAGGGATATCGGTACGGAGCGCAAATTGCTGATAGGTTTTACCGTCAATGGTAACCGCTCCAATAACGGCTCCTCCAGTAACACCTGCTGTGTCGCTCTTGGGTAACTCTTCCATTTGAGCGTAAGCCGCTACAAATGAAAACGTAAGCAATATGCTTACCAGAATTCTTCTAAATGCTTTCATAGCTAATAGTGTTTGGTTAAACATTTTTCCAGTGCCAAAAAGGTATATTTAATTGTTTCAAATTTATTTTAAAACCGTTTAACACAAATTACAGGCCAAACTTTTTTTCGAATATAACCATTTCACTTTAACCGAGATTAGTCAATAGAAACACAAAAAATATATATACACCTTGTTTATATTGACTTATCGAAGGTAACCCCGACTTATCAAAATCTTTCATTCCGAACTTACGGAATGAATAGATTTTGTTAGTCGATTCGTCAATTGTTTTTTTCAATTGACGGATTTGGGTTTAACCAACCTTCAATTTATTCCCATTAACAAAAATCCCCTTGAAATAGTTTTCAAGGGGATTGATTTTATTGCCATTCTATTGCTACAAATCGATTTTGTCAAATCCGCAGTATGGTTGAAGAGCTTTAGGAATCTTAATACCATGTGGGGTTTGATTGTTCTCAAGTAGGGCTGCCACAATTCGCGGCAATGCAAGCGAACTTCCGTTAAGGGTATGAGCCAGCTGTGCTTTCTTGTCGCCCTCCTCCTTAAAGCGAAGCATCATGCGATTTGCCTGAAACGATTCAAAGTTCGATACGGAGCTAACCTCAAGCCACTTGTGCTGAGCTGCCGAAAAAACCTCAAAGTCATAGGTTAGCGCCGAAGTGAAACTCATATCGCCTCCGCAAAGCTTAACAATTCGGTAGGGGAGTTCCAGTTTCATAAGTAGCCCCTCAACGTGGTTAACCATTTCTTCAAGGGTTTCGTATGAACGGTCGGGGTGCTGTATCTGAACAATCTCTACCTTATCGAACTGGTGTAACCTGTTTAAACCACGAACATCCTTTCCGTACGAACCTGCCTCGCGGCGGAAGCATGGAGTGTAAGCGGTTAGCTTAATGGGGAGCATAGCTGCATGTAAAATTACATCGCGGTAAATGTTTGTTACTGGAACCTCCGCAGTAGGTATCATGTAAAATCCGTCAGCGGTTACATGGTACATTTGTCCATCCTTATCGGGGAGCTGTCCGGTTGCGTAAGCAGAGTCCTCGTTCACCATGTGCGGTGGCTCTACCTCCTCGTATCCAACTGCAGTATTGTAGTCAAGGAAAAAGTTAATCAAGGCTCTTTGGAGTTTTGCACCCTTACCTCTATATACCGGGAAACCACTACCGGTTATTTTGACGCCAAGTTCAAAATCGATGATATTGTACTTTGAAGCCAGGTCCCAGTGTGGCAAGGCCTCCTCGTGTAGTTTTGGTATACTCCCTCCAGATCGAACTACAACATTGTCGCTTGCGCTTACACCCTGCGGAACTGATTCATGGGGCAGGTTAGGCACCTGGAGCAGAAGTTTAGTTTGCTCATCCTCAACCTCTTTAAGTTCCTGCGAGAGGTTTTTGGACAGTTCCTTAAGTTCAGCCGATTTTGCCTTGGCTGCGTTTGCCTCAGCTGACTTCCCCTCGGAAAAAAGTTTTCCAATTTCCTTTGCAATCCGGTTTTGCTCAGCAAGGTTATTGTCAAGCTGAAGCTGAATAGCCTTACGCTTGTCGTCAAGTTCTATAATTTTGGCAATAATTACAGAACCATCAAAATGCTTTACTGCTAACCTACGGATAACTTCCTCGGTATTCTCTCTGATATACTTTAGGGTAAGCATAGTGTTGGGTTTTTAATAAAACAAAATCTCCTGTTCAATACTTGATTGCATTGCACAGGAGACCAAAGTTATGAAAATTTTAGAAAAACTACGATTCTTGTGGTAAAACTGAAACGTACGATTTATCGTCGGCTTTTTTGCGGAAAGTTACCACACCGTCAATTAAGGCGTAAAGGGTGTGATCCTTACCCATGCCAACATTCAAACCGGGATAGTGCTTAGTTCCTCTCTGGCGTACAATAATGTTGCCAGCTTTGGCAACCTGACCACCAAAAAGCTTAACGCCTAAGCGTTTGCTGTGCGATTCGCGTCCGTTACGGGAACTACCAACTCCTTTTTTGTGTGCCATGACTAATCAATATTTTCGTGTTATGCTACTATTTCTGCAATCTGAATCTGAGTATAGTTTTGGCGGTGTCCATTTTTCACCCTATACCCTTTACGACGTTTCTTCTTGAATACAATAACCTTGTCGCCTTTTACATGGCCAAGGATTTTAGCAGTAACCGAAGCGTTCTTTAGTTCAGGAGTTCCCACGGCTACTTTACCATCGTTGTCAACAAGCAGCACCTTGTTGAACTTAACCTCTGTTCCTGCCTCTCCCTCAAGCAGGTTCACGTAGATCTTTTGGTCTTTTTCTACTTTAAATTGCTGTCCTGCAATATCTACAATAGCGTACATCGTATTTAGTATGAATTGTTTGACAATATTTTGGGCTTGCAAAGGTATAAAAGTTTAATTAATTGTCAAATAATCAGTAAAACTTTTTTGTGTTTTTATCAATTAACTTGTTTGTTAACGGAATCCATATACTTTTCAGGGGCTAAATTTTTATGCTCTTCCATAATTAGCTGGTTCAGGCGCTTTGTCATATCAGGTACTGATGTTGATATAACTTCATTGGCTTCAATAGGGTCAAGAACCTTTAATGTTAGGTTCTGACGTAGCTTAACAATTCCTGGTTTTGGGAAAATATCCTTTGAACCTTCAATAACCACAGGTAGAATGGGCGAGTTTGCTTGCTTAGCCAACAGAAACGCCCCTTCCTTAAATCGCTTAACCTGACCATCCTTTGTTCTTGTACCTTCAGGAAATATTAGTACGGAACTCCCTTCTTTTAGGTGTTTTAGCCCCTGCGAAATCATCTTTTTAGTGCTCACTGCACTGGCTCTGTCAATTAGTATGCTATTGTTAAGAATAAGGTTCCATCCAATAACTGGAACCTTGGCTAACTCCTTTTTGGCCACCCACTTGAAATGGGTGAAAAGTCTGTAAAGCAGCACAATGTCGAAGGCGCTTTGGTGGTTGCACACTATCACATAGGATTTGCTCTTATCAATTTTCTCCAACCCTGAAACTCTGATTCTCCATCCAGGGTTAATCCAAATGTAAAACATTGCCCAAACCGACGAATATTTGTGCAGTAGTTTTAATCGCCTATCCCACCAGAATGATAAGAGCCATACAACAAAATCAACCAGGAAGAGGAGAAATGCCGTAATGGCCACAAAAAACCATAAAAATGTCGATACTATTAGGGTCAAAATAAGTTTGGCTCCTTTCATGTCTCTTAATTTCTTGCAAAAATAGCAATAGTTTGCAGGAATTGATCATGTGATTTTCTTACTATATTTGTTAATATAATAATTTGAGTCAAATGACGTTTAAGTAACTTTAGAACTTATACCAGATGTCTCTGTGAGCGAGGGAGTAATTTCTTTTTTGTGTTGATTATTAAGATGTTTTGCATTGTTCATCATATGAAAACCCCTGGCACTGAGTTTGAACTGAATAATTCTACTTCATGGTATTAATTATGTTAATTATTAATACATTTGTAAAGCGTTATTACTAATTGATTAATAAATAGGTATATGAAACCCTTAAAATTTCTTGACAAGATAGCCATTTGGATGTTGAAGTTGAGTCTTGCAGGATATCTAATTTTGGCTAATACCGGATATTTCAGGAGCATAGCTATTACCGATTTACAATTCTATATTGCATTAGCTGTTGTAGTTTTGGCTGTGCTCTTCCTTTTGGGAGGTTTTACCTCTAATCAAGGGTTAACAGTAATATCATCTATCGGTATCTTTTTACTACTACTGTATAAAGCACTAACTCCTTGGCCTCCAACCCTCAGCAATCAATTTTTAGTCCAGATAGTAATGGCTGCGGTGGCACTTGTATTTGCTAGCCGAGGAAACTGATACATTTTAACTGGATTGTTTTTGTAATAACATCAAATGGCATTAACTTTGCAGTCAATTCATTAAATGAAAATTACGGGCATGCGATATATAGCATTACTCCTCATAACTTTTCTTCCAATCTTCTCCATTGCACAGGAAGCCTTGGATACAATTATACTGGTAAGTAACCGAAAGCTTATTTGCAATGTAAAATCGGTAAGTTCAAGCAAAGTAACAGTCCTTAAGAAAGGTGCTACTGCGCCTGAAGAACTTTCACGGAAGCAAATCCATAAAATACTTTACGCAAACGGTAGGGTAGAAAAGTTTAACGATTTGGCCTTTAAAATGATTGACGAGACCAATTTTCAATCGGTAGTGATAACCACTAACCCTGCCGATGTAGATGGTCTCTATATATACGGCAAGGTAGAATCTGTATCGGGGAAAAATAGTAAGAATGCCAAATCGGCTGAAAAGAATGCCCGTATCCGATTACAGCGAAAGGCGGCTGCACTGGGGGCAAACTATGTACTGGTTACCAAAAGCGAGAGTAGGGGTGGCTACAGAGAGGTTCCAACGCACTACTACGAGGGGGTTGCTTACGGTTTTGAGCCACCTAAAAATGAAAACCAAACACCCCACTAGCGCTAGAACAGATTCTCAATTATTTCTTGGATCTTTTCAGAGTACTCAGTATTACCTAATTCATTCTTGAGGTAAGCATAATCGTGTCGTTTCCCTTCCAGTAGTTTTGCCAGTTTGTGTAACCAGCTACTGCTACTTTGCAGTATTTCAACTTTCTCAATAATTCCATTATTTACCTTCAGAACAAGAATCTCTGAGTCGATATTTACCCTGAAATCATAACTTGCATTGTAGCCGTAGTTCCAGTTCCAATCGGAATACTTTGTGGAGGCGAGTGTGTTAATAATTTTTTTTGCGCTGCTATCAAATTTGAAGGAAGTTGCAGAATAGTATTCAGTAAGAAATTCTAATAGGGAATTTTCAAAAGTTTCAACAGTCATACGGTAGGGAAGAAGCTCAGCTATGTTTATTGTTTGGCTTCGGTTCGATCGTATTGCCCTGTCGGTGTAGCTGTTCTCATTGGACTTTATGGCTTGCTCCAGCCAGAGCAAGTTGGTACTAAACAGAAGAGTCCCATGGTGCATCACCCTGTTTTTATGCACATGTTCGGCATTGCCGGAAACCTTATAGTTGCCAATCCTAATATCATTCTTTTCGCCGCGGTAGGCATTTAACCCAAGCCAATTCAGGTATTCTATGATTGGTATTGTAAAGCGTTTAAAATCAACCAAATTACCCTCCCTGCCGTTTACTATGAAGCAGAAGTTAACATTCCCTAAATCGTGAAATACTGTTCCTCCACCCGACAACCTCCGAATTACTGGAATCTTGCTGTTGTTGATAAAGCTGTGATTAAGTTCAGCCATAGTGTTCTGATGTTTACCAACAATAACCGAGGGGGTATTTCGGTATAAAATAATATAATCGTCATTGCTCTGCTTTAAAAGGTATTCCTCAGTAGCAATGTTAAAGTATGGGTCGTGTGTTGGCTGAAGTATTATTCTCATTTTAAGAACGTAACCCGTAAGTTATCAACATAAATATAAACTACAAAAAGTTGATTTGGTTCTAATTAAGTAGCAGTTTACTATTTTTGCGAAGCAAAAATTACTAAAATGACAACCTACAAGAGTAAGATAGTAGCAATTAGTAAAAGGGCCGAGGATGTTTTTAGGGTGCTTTCCGATTTTCGAAACTTTTCGCCAATGGCAAAGGATAAGCTTGACGACTGGCAAGCCACTGAGGATAGCTGTAGCTTCAAGTACAAGGGCATGGGACCTTTTGGTATAAGAATCATTGAGCGCGATGAGTTTAAAACTATTAAATTTACAGGTGATGAGAAATTGCCCATGCAGTTCTTCATGTGGATACAGCTTAAGGAGGTAGCACCTTACGATACCCGTATGAAAATTACTGTTAAGGTAGAACTTAACATGATGATGCGTATGATGGTTGGCAATAAACTTAAGGAAGGAATCGATACCCTTGCCGATGGTATTGCTGCCGCTTTTAATGCTGTATAGCGTAACCTATATTATAAAGGTAACTTCCTTAAATGCAAATGTCCTAATTGCACCCTCGGCAGTTCTTAGGACTAACTCCCCAGTGGGCTGAATATCGATTATTGTAGCATAGAACTCCTCGCCATCGGAGTAATACTTGCATAGCTCATTTTTTCTGTAAATGGCATTAAAGTAGTCATGGTCAATAGTTTCTCGGTTACCTTCGATTAGTTGATGATACCGACCACCAATACATCCTACTAGTTCGGGTAAAACTTTACGCGTAACGAATTTTGCCCCAGTCTCAAGCGCTAAAGATGTTGGATTGGGCAAATCGTCGGGGAAGGAAACCTGGTTTAAGTTTAAACCCACCCCAACAACTGAACTTTCCAGGTACCGACTACTAAAGCTATTCTCAATGAGTATTCCGCAAACTTTACTATCACCTATATATATATCGTTTGGCCATTTAATTTTTACAGGTTTGTTAGGCACGTAGGCTACAAGCCAATCGGAAACTGCTAGCGATATTGCCTTTGAAAGGTAGAATTGCTCTGCAACGGGTAGGAAAGTTGGACGAAGTAATACGCTAAAGGTGAGGTTTTGCCCCTCTTGGCTTTCCCATGCATTACCTCGCTGTCCTCGTCCTTGCTCCTGAAAGTCAGCCGCTACAACTATACCTTCTGCTGCACCTTTAGATGCATACTGTTGACAAACATCGTTTGTGGATGAAACGCATTTATGCCATTCAATTTGAAAATCTACTGACACTTCAATTAGTTTTTATGCCCGTTTTATTACGATGTTTTTTGGGTATGGTTGCATGTTTGGTAATATAGATTGATGTTTTAAAACAGCAGTTTGTTATGTTGGTTAATATTTGGTATCTTTAAGGCCTATCAAATTAAAATTTTAAACAATAAGGTTGATATGAATAAAGAAATCTTCAAACTTGAACCACAGCGTGTTTGGAAACATTTCCATAGCTTAACGCAAATACCTCGCCCTTCAAAAAGCGAGAAGGCTGTAATTGATTTTGTTGTAAAATTCGGGAAAGATCTTGGGCTTGAAACCATTATCGATGAAGTGGGTAATGTTATCATTCGTAAACCGGCTACTCCGGGTATGGACGATCGTAAAGGTGTCATTCTTCAGGGGCATCTCGATATGGTACCTCAAAAGAATAATGATAAAGTTCACGACTTTGAAAGGGATCCCATTGAGGCTTACGTTGATGGGGAATGGGTAACAGCCAACGGAACTACACTTGGTGCCGACAATGGTATTGGTGTGGCTGCAGCTATGGCTGTGCTGGAAGCAACTGACTTAGTACATGGCCCTGTTGAGGCCCTTTTCACCATTGATGAGGAGACTGGGATGACGGGAGCTTTTGGCTTAAAACCCGGCTTGCTTAATGGCGATATCCTTATCAATATGGATTCCGAGGACGAAGGTGAGCTCTACGTGGGTTGCGCTGGTGGACTGGATGCTAATATTGAATTTAATGCCAAACTTGAGCCGGTACCTCAAGGTATCACAGCCTATAAGCTTGCCATTACAGGGTTAAAGGGTGGCCACTCCGGCATGGATATTAACCTAGGTCGTGGGAACTCCATAAAACTCCTTTTCCGCTTCCTTTACAATGCTGAGAAAGAATTCGGAATCCGCATTGCATCCATCGATGGCGGCAGCTTACGTAACGCAATTCCACGCGAAGCTTTTGCTGTTGTTGTAGCCCCTACCGATAAAGCTCCAGCATTTGAAAAAGCCGTTAAAGAGTACGAAGGTATTTATAAATCAGAGTTTGCTTTAAGCGAACCATCACTTTCGTTCACCTCTGAAAAAACAGGAACCCCTTCAACAGTAATTGATAATCAAACACAATCAAAAGTCATCAGAGCCTTTTTTGGCTGCCCCAACGGCGTGATTCGAATGAGCGATTCAATCCCGGGTTTGGTGGAGACCTCCAACAACCTAGCGCGCGTTTTCACCGATGGCGAAAAAGTAAAAGGGCAGTGCTTGCTGCGTAGTTCCGTTGACTCATCAAAGGATGCATTGGCTCAAAAAATGGCTGCTATTTTTGAACTAGCCGGTGCCAACATTAATTTTACTGGGGGTTATCCTGGATGGAAGCCTAATCCCAATTCAGCCATACTCAAAGTAATGCAGGATGTTTACAATAACAAATTCGGTAAGGTACCTGAGATTAAAGCAATTCATGCCGGTTTAGAGTGTGGTTTGCTTGGTGGAGTCTACCCCAACTGGGATATGATCTCGTTTGGGCCAACAATCCGTCACCCCCACTCGCCCGACGAGAAGGTAAACATTGCTTCCGTTCAAAAGTTTTGGGATTTTTTGGTTGAAACTCTTAAGAATATTCCTAAAAAGTAACATGTAAGGTTTTATCTAAAAGGGGCTATAAAAAGCCCTTTTTTTTATTAGCTTCCTATCAGTTCTGGTTTCATTAACATTTACTGTTAATATATGTTACAAGCCCTTGCACTTTAGCATCGTAAGTCTTGAATTTCTTTTATAACTTTTTTAAATTTAGGAGTTAGTTTTAATTGTATTACTGGCTTATTGTTCTACTATATGCAAAGCTGGGTTGAAGTTATCTCAAGGTACAACTATCCTGACCATCTAAAAAGCTGGTGGCAGGTAATAAATTCTGTGTTGCCCTATTTGGCTATTTGGGTGGCAATGTACCATAGTCTGAATATCTCATACTGGTTAACACTGGCACTTTCTCTTCTTGCTGCTGGATTTCTTGTCCGAATTTTCATCATTTTTCACGATTGCGGGCACGGTTCTTTTTTTAGGACTGAAAAGTTAAATCGATTAGTGGGAATACCTCTTGGTTTATTGGTATTTACTCCTTACCATCGTTGGCATCGCGATCATTTTATACACCATTCAACTGTGGGTAACCTCGATAAACGTGGGATTGGCGACGTTGAAACGTTAACCGTTAAGGAATACCTTGAACTATCAAAGTGGGGTAAAATTAAATACAGAATGTATAGGCATCCACTATTCCTTTTCGGAATAGCGCCAATTTTGCTTTTCCTTATCCAGCACAGAATTCCAAAATCGTACATGTCCTTCAAACAGCGGCTGTATGTTTATCTTTCCAATGCCGCCATCGTTGGTACTATTATCCTTTTGATGTGGTGGATAGGTTGGCGCGAGTATATTAAGATACAACTGCCTATTATATATTTTGCCTCAATTGCCGGCGTATGGCTTTTTTATGTTCAGCATCAGTTCGACAGGGTAGTTTGGAAGCGTTCAAAGGAGTGGAATTATGAATCTGTTGCACTAGAGGGCAGCTCGTTTCTTAAACTCCCCAGGGTTTTGCAATGGTTTAGTGGGAATATCGGTTATCATCATATTCACCATTTAAGCCCAAGGATTCCTAACTATAAACTTCAAAAGTGTCATGAGGAGAACGAGATGTTTTCTTTTATTAAACCATTGTCGTTTAGGGAGATTATAAGATCTTTCAAGTTAAGGTTGTGGGATGAAGAACGTAATAAACTTATTTCATTTGATGAGCTAAAGGTCTGACAATTTTATTGTTCGTTATATTATATGCATGACAATCAATACATTAATACCTAAATGAAATTCATGCTTTAAATCGTTTATCTTGAGTTGAGTTTTTTGTTGCAAAAAAGTTTCGATTTTTTTACTCTGACTGCTATTGATAGTCAATAACATGTAAATTTTTTGTAAAATTTTTCTTATTTTTTTCGTTAAACTACTTGCGTAATTGAAACGTAGTTGTTACTTTTGCACCCGCTTTCGGACGGAGAGCGGCGCGCGGGGAAGAGGGGGAGAAAAAAATTGATAAAAAAATTGGGGGATACCCCTTGCGCGGGAGAGAAAAAGTGCTTACCTTTGCAGCCCTGTTCGGAGGAGCGGGGTGTGAGAGAGGAGTGGAGATGATACGTGAGGCCGTACCCGGAGGGGTGCGGGTCGACATAGTGAAAGGAGTTCTTTGACGCGATGGTACCGATTTAGGAAAAGCAGCAGTAAAAGAAGAAGACAGTCAAGCCTGAGAGGAACGCCCCGCGCGGGGAGAACGCGCGGACCGGGTGGTCAGATGGTAATATAGGACAGCTTTCTGTACAGCGGAGAGTTTGATCCTGGCTCAGGATGAACGCTAGCGGCAGGCCTAACACATGCAAGTCGAGGGGCATCGCGGTGCAGCAATGCACTGGCGGCGA
>Ga0101944_10003207_pt1 | contig 23588 bp, 29 predicted proteins | sample DewCreD2012metaG_FD_75245 | JGI IMG/M metagenome (GOLD analysis project Ga0101944, IMG submission 75245) | Hot spring sediment bacterial and archeal communities from British Columbia, Canada, to study Microbial Dark Matter (Phase II) - Dewar... ... | reverse complement strand
GCGGTCGCCGCCAGGTCGCTTGAGCAGATGACCCTGCAGTTGCCGGAAGGCGTCGGGCAGCTCGGCAAAGGGTGCTCCGTTGCGCAAGGCGCCGGGCTTTCGCTGGATCACCGCAAGGTAGTGCCGCCAGTCATAGATCGTCCGCGCCGGCAGGTGATGCGAGCGCTCGATGACCCGGGCATGCTCGCACAGCACCTGACCTTCGGCGGCGATGACGATCCGCTCCGGGTAGATCCGCAAGCTCACTGGCCGGTTGGCGAAGGAGGCCGGCACGCTGCGCGTCTACTGGCGCGGGACGCCGCCCCCGGAAGCCAGCACGAGGCCCAGCGAGTGGGGCAAGTGGCGCGCAACCTGGTGGCAGGAGGCCCGTTCCGTCGAGGCGGGACTCCCCGCGGGCCTGCGTCAGTGGGTCACCGTCACGCTCGCAGGGCGGCCAGGGTACGAAGGGGGCATCACCGGCCTGGCGATCGACACCGGGCATGTCTGGCTGGTCAGCCAGCAGTTGCAGCACGCGGCCGACGCCGCAGCCCTGGCCGGGGCGCAGAAGGTCTGGCTGGACGAGACCGGCGACCTGGCGCGGCAGGCGGCCCGGGACGTGGCGCAGGCCAACCGCGCCGGCGGCGAAGCGGTCGCCCTGGCCGACGGCGATGTTGTCCTGGGATATTGGAACCGCTTCGTGGACCCGCCCGAATTCGATTCTGCCAGCCCCTACCCCAACGCCGTTCAGGTCGTGGCCCGGCGGACCACACCGTTACATTTTGGTAAGATCGCCAACGTGAACACGGTCGATATCGAGCGCCGCGCGATCGCCGCCATTCAGAACGCGGGGGCGGCCTTCTATGCCCTCAGTCCAGATGCGTCGCCGGGAGTGTTGTTCCAGGGAAACATCACATTCAACACCATCAATGGCGGCGGTATCGTCAACTCCGGGGCCCGCAACTCCGTCAAGACAAACGGCAATCCGGACCTCCAGATCCCCCAGATCGAGATCAATCCGGACAGCGCGCCCAATGCACGCTATAGAAACTTCGTCCCGACAGCCCCCAAGCCCGACCCGATCCTGGAAGCAGGCGTCCCCGAAGTCGACGTCGATGACCTGATAGCACGCGGCTTGACTCCTGAGACCTGGCCGGCCAACGGTGTCGTCACCACAGCCACCCGTCAACTTGGCAGCTACCACTATTTCCCGAACGGCTACACGGGCGGCGACCTGACGCTCTCACCCGGCATCTACATTCTGGGCGGTGCAGGCATGAGGGCCACGGTGGGACGCATACAGGCTAACGGCGTCATGTTCTACATCCGCAGCGGCTCGATCGACCTGGGCGGAAACTTCTCGATCGAGCAGACCCCGCCGAAGATCGGTGACTTCCCCGAAGCGAGCACCTACTTCGGCATCAGCTTCTGGCAGCCCTACGGCAACCACAACCAAGTCTCCATGCATGGCACCGGCACCTTTGACATCGACGGCGTGATCTACGTACCAGACGCTCCGTTCTACGTCCGCGGCGGCAAGGACAGCCTGGGCAGCCAGCTGATCGCCGAAACGATCGATGTTGGCGGAACCGGCACGATCACGATCAACTACCGCCAGCGCGGCGCGGAACTCGCGCATCAGTCCTATCTGGTTCGGTGAGTGGTCGATTTATGCTGCGCCGTATTGCTACGCCTTTGCCTTCGCCCGCGCCACTGGCGAACGGCGGCTGCCATGCGATAATCTCGCCGGAGGGCGGCGGCTGCACGCCATTGCGCCGCGCCTGTCCGAAAGGTGGCCTTCGTGGGCGGAATTCTCTACAAGTACGGCGCGTATGGGTTCGAGAAGGGCTACGCGATCTTCTGCGAGTGCGAGCGGCAACTGGCCCGGCTGCAGATCTATCACCTGGTGAACAGCCTGCGGGCGGGGGACCGGCCGAGGGAATGCCAGCCGACACCGCCGGCGGGGCGGACGCTGGTGGAGTTCGCCACGGCAGCGTGGACGCCCTTCCACGGGCGGTTCTTCCGCGACAAATCGGTGCCGGGGCATCACCGCGAGCCGGCGTGGCTGGCGTTTGCCGAACGGCTCGAGCAGATCCTCACCCAGCAGGCCGACGCGCCGCTGGAGACGATTGTCGAGGTCGTCTTTGACGAACTGGTGACGGCGCCGCTGGCGAGGTACCTGGAGCACGAGCGGCCGGACTGGGAGGCGCCCTGCCCGTTCGGCGCGTTCCGGTACGACGCGCACGACAGCTACGTGGCACTTCACTTCCACAACGCGTACATGCCGGAGTCACCCTTCGCGCAGCCGCGGCGGCTGGTGGCATCGCTCTGCGACATCATCGACGACATCGACCAGCGGGGTTTGACGATTGAGCGGATCGGCGTGGATTCGTGGATCGACTATCTGCCGCCGTTTCAGGCGCTATTCCCAGCGGAGTTCGCGGCGTCGCTGACGCCCACGGACCCCGACAACAAGGCGGGCAACGGCTGGTGGGGGCAGTTCATCCAGAGGACAGGCGAGTTGAACGAGCCGCGGGCACAGCGCCTGCGCCAGACGCGGCGGTTCGACTATGTACGGACGCACGGCGAGTGTTCGTTTGCGGCGTTTCGGGGGCACGTCAGGCGGATGAGGCACGGATGACGACGTCACAGGAAGGAACAGAATGATTCCAGTGACGGCGCGCCGCGGATGTTCCGTTAACAAGATCGCGGCTCGAACTGGACACAAGCCGCTGCGTCCTTAAAATGTCTGGCACGGACTGTTCGGCCGGCAAACCAGGACACTGAGATGGCGCAGCATACAATGGATGCCAGCAAAAGCACTGAGCTGCTGAACAAGGCCGTGGCTGCCCCCGGCATTTCCACCTCGACGACCAGGCTTCGCGCCGCTGGCGGCGTTGCTGCGGCGCACGACCATCATGGAGATGGACCACGTCGAGAAACTCGCCGAGCGCGTTCCGTTCCTCAAGGGCGAAAGCACCGCAAAACCGAGGCCTGACAATTATGCGCGACGCGGCAACACGGAGTCGTAGGATGCGCATGTCTGGCCTCTTGTGCGTTGCCGCCCAAGCGGCAATCGCGTGTGGGCTGCTGATGCTGTGTCCCTCCTGCGCCGCCAGCCCACCGAACGTGCCGGCGGTGTCGACGAGACCCACAACCATCATCCTCGTGCGCCACGGGGAGCGCGACAGCGGGTTCAACCCGCCGCTCAACGAGGCCGGGCTGGCGCGGGCGCAGGCCCTGCTCGAGGCTCTCGACGAATCCCGCCTGACCGCCATCTACGCCCCGGAACTGCTCCGCACGATGCAGACGGCCCAGCCGATCGCCGAGCATCTGGGCCTGGAGATCCAGCGAATCGGACTGCTCCGGCTGGCGGCGCCCGAGACGCTGGCGAAGGAACTGCTGGCCGAGATCCTCGAGCGGCACGCCGGCGGCGTGGTCCTCTATGTCGGCAATGACAGCAACCTCGAGGCGCTCTATTACCACTTGGGCGGCACCGGCCAGCCCCCCGTGCGCCACCAGGACATTTACACTGCCGTGATCGGGGAAGACGGGGAGGTCCACTTTATCAAAGGCTCGTACGGCAAGACGAAGTGATCTCAGGTCGGGTGCCTACGAGGCCGCCTGGGCAAGCGGCTCATCCGCCATGCCCAACATGGCGGCCATGTTGCCGTAGTAGATCCTGTTCTGAATTTCCACGGGGACTTCCATCCAGTTCAGAAAGTTCACGTAGAACTCCAACAGCTCCTCCAGCGGCGGGTTGTCGGTCGCGAAGACGAGCTTGGCGAACAGCGAGTAATCGACCACGTCCTCGATGACGCGGAGGTTCTTGTCCGGCTGGCGGGTGAACAGGCTGCGCAGGCGCGACGGCGCAAACTTGCGGACCGTGCCGCCCGACAGGTCGAAGTACACATTATTGTGATGCTGCATGAGCCCCACCGCGTCTTCGCACCAGAAGTTGCCCAGGTGCGCCGCGACGATCTTCCACTTCGGGCAGACGCGCAGGATCGGCTCGAGTTCCGAGGGCATCATGTTCAGACTGCGGATCGGCCCGGGACCCGACAGCCAGCCGGTGTGAAAGACGGCCGGCATGTTGTACTTCGCCGCCCGCTCGTAGATCGGCATGAGCCGCTCGTCGCCGTAGGGCACGGGCGCGTTGATGAACTTCAGGCCGACGAAGCCCTGCTCCTTCCGGCGATCGACCTCGTTGGGGTCCATCTTGCGCAGCTCGATGTAGCCGAACGGCACGACCAGGTCGGGATAGCGCTTCGAGCAGGCCAGCACATCCATCGTGTTCTGCTCCCCGATGCCGCACATGCACATCTTCCGCAGCCCCGCCGCCCGCCAGCGCTCGGCCGTCTGTTCCAGTTCGCCCGGGTGGTAGTGACTGTGAGCATTGATAATCCGCGTCGGCACGTATCTGTTCATGGCACCTCCACAAAGCATGCGGTTCGTCTCAAAGGCGCTGAGTATAGCATCCCAGCCGGGCAATACACCCAGTGCAGGACCCCATGCGGGCATGGGCGGCGCGTGCCAGTTCCCGCCGCCGGGCCTGATCCGCGTCAACGATCGTTTCATAGAAAGGCGCCCTGGGTGTGTCAGGCCTTTCTGCGGCCGCGGCCGGCGGGCGTTCCCTTCCCGGCGGCAGCCGGCTCCTTCTTCGCCTTCTGTTCGGAGCCCGGAGTTTTCTTCAGCCAGGCGCTGAGCAGGTCGATGGCGGCCTGGACGTCCTTTTCGTGCACCGATTCGACGATGGTGTGGATGTACCGCGTGGGGACGGCAATGTTAATCGCGCGGTAGCCCTTACCGGCCCGCTGCATACTGGCGGCGTCGGTCGAACCGCCGCTGCCCGCCTGGAGCTGGTAGGGGATCTTGTTCCGCTCGGCCAGGGCGATGAACTCGTCAACCATCTGGCGGTGCGAGAGGGTGCCGTTGTCCATGATCTTGATGCACACGCCGCTCCCGAGGCGGGTAATCGAATCCTCCTCGGAAATGCCGGGCGTATCGCAGGCCAGCGTGGTGTCCAGCGCGATAGCCACATCGGGGTCGATGTTGTACGCGCTCGGGCCGGCACCGCGCAAGCCGACCTCTTCCTGCACCGTCGCCACGTAGTAAATGTCGTAGGCGTTGTCGTCGCCGACCTGGCGGATGGCCTCGATCGCCACGGCCGAAGCGACGCGGTTGTCCATGGCCTTGCCGGTATAGACCTCGCCGATCTTCTCGACCGTCTGTACGAGCGTCACCGGGTCGCCCACGCGGACAAGTTCGGTGACTTTCTCTTTGGGCAAAAAGAGGTCGACGAAGAACTCGTTGATCTGGGGGATCTTCTTCTTGTCCTCGTCGGTGGCGATGTGAATGGGTTTGCCGGTGGGGTTCAGCACGCCGGGCAAGTCCTTCTTGCCCTGGACGAGCACGCGCCGCGCGAAGAGGTTGCGGGTGTCGAAGCCGCCGGCGTTGATGACGCGCAGCCGGCCCTCCTTGTCGATCGCCCGGACGTAGAAGCCGATCTCATCGATGTGGCAGGCGAAAAGAACCTTGGGCGCCGGGCCGTTTGCCGGCGCCTTGCGGGCCTTGCGCAGGCAGACGAGGTTGCCCATCGCGTCCTCGTGCATCTCGTCGAAGAGGCCCCCGGCCTCGCGGCGGATGATGTCTTTGACCCGTTCCTCCCGGCCGGGTACGCCGGGCGCTTCCGACAGTGCCTTGAGCAGTTCCATCGTGTTCCTCGCGTGTATGGCAGTGGATTCGTACGGTTGCATACATGAGTGTCCGATTGTAGCGGGGTCCGGCGAAGGTGTCATTGTTTGCGGTGCTGCAGTTCGCAGAGGATTTCGTCGGCGATCCGGCCGGGGGTACGGAATTCGGCGCTGATCTCGATATCTGCCGCGCGGCGGTACAGCGGCTCGCGCACGGCCAGAAGTGGCCGTATCTCGTCGAGACCGATGAGATTCGTCAGGTTCGGCCGGCGGGCCGCGGTGGTGGCGTCGCCGGCGATGCGCTGGTGCAGGGTCTCGGCCGAGGCGGTCAGCCAGACGACCAGGGAGTCCTTGCGCAGGTGGGCGACGTTCTCATCCCGGAGAATGGCGCCGCCGCCGGCACTGATGACAGCCGGGTCCTGGCCATCGAGATCGGCGATGACCCCGGATTCCAGGTCCCTGAAATGGTCCTCGCCAAAACGGGCGAAGATCTCGCGGATCGGCAGGCCCGCGCGTTGTTCGATGAGCGGGTCGGTGTCGATGAAGGGCCAGCCGAGGGACTCGGCGAGTAGCCGGCCCACGGTGGTCTTGCCGGTGCCGCGGTAGCCGATCAGGACGAGTCTCATACCGGTCTCCCGGTCAGTGATCGGGACAGGACGACCGGATCGGTGCCGGCGCCTTCGATGGCCAGGGGCGTGAGCGTCACGATATCGGTGGTCAGTTCGACCAGGACGGCGGCCAGAGTGTCCTCGCGCTGGCCGGGGTTGACGGCTATTGTTGTCCCGAGGTGCTGCCAGTAATGGCCTGTCAGGGCGGCCGACTCGTGGATGTGGCCGTGCAGCGACAGGGCGGGCTGGCGGTCGCGGAGGAACTCGTCCACCGACCGCGAGCCGACGTGGCCCACGTGAGGCAGGACGTCCAGGTGGGTATTGCCGGGCGGCGCGTGGGCGACGAGCACCCAGTCGGGCGTGTCGAGCCGCGGGGCGCGCCGCAGGTCCTCGCGTATGGACGACCGGCCCTGGAGATAGTGCGCGCCGTCGACCTGGCGCGGGCGGCGCTGCCGACTGTCCCACACCAGGCCTCCGTCGAACAGGTACGGCTGGCCCGGGAAGTCGAGCTTCTCGAAATCCTTGACCACATAGGGGCAGGGCGGTGCATAGGAGTAGCCGAGAAAGGCAAACCCGCCCACCGTCAAACTGTTATCGAGCTGTAGAATATGCAACCAGCCTTGCTGTTGGAGGTCCTGCATCGCCTGGTAGGTGCAAAGCCAGTCGTGGTTGCCGAGAACCGTGGCCACCCGTGCCGCCGGGCAGGTTCGGCGCAACTGGCCAAGGTAGCCTGTCATGTCGTTCACGAGGAAGCGGACCTGCGAGCCCAGGGGGTCGGCCGGGTCCGCATCGGGCAGCACGTCGCCGCCCATGATCAGCAAGTCGGGGGCATGCTGCCCAGCCAGATCGACCAGTTGCTGCAGATGGTTGTTGCGGCCGTGCAAATCGGTGGCAAAAAGGAGTTTCATCCCAACACGATTCCAAAAAAACGGCAGCCCAAGGCGCGATTGCTCGGAGTGCGCCAGATTATACCCGGCTGGCCGTCGGGGACAAACTCATCGGTCGGTCTTGACAGCAACCTGCGCGAAACGGTTAATGGTTGACCAACTGGCGCGGCGGAACCATCTGCTCCGAGCATTTCGGTGTGCGCGGTTGCGTCTGCCGGGTGAATTTTCTATAGAGTCCAGCCGATTATTAAGACAAGTACAAGGCGGGCCGTTACATGCCGGCGAAGATCAGTGCATTTGCTGACGAGATTGGTGCGGACCCCGTATTGCAGGCCCGGACGCTTCAGGCGGTGCAGATCCGGTACGTCGAACTCCGCGGCGCCTGGGGCACCAACGTGATGAAGCTCAGCAACGCCCAGGTTCGCGATCTGCAGAAGATCTTCGGCGACCACGGGCTGGCGGTATCCTGCATCGGCTCGCCGATCGGCAAGGTCCGCATCGACGAGAGTTGGCAGCAGCACTTCGATGACTTCAGGCATGCGGTCGACCTGGCGGAGACATTCGGCTGCTCCTACATCCGGATCTTCAGCTACTATCCGCCGGAGAACGGGCGGATCGAGGACCACAAGGACGAGGTGATCCGCCGCCTGCGGCAGCAGGCGGAGTACGTGGCCGGCCGGCCGGTAACGCTGGCGCTGGAGAACGAGCATCGCATTTACACGGACATTCCCGAGCGGTGCGCCGAGGTGATGGCCGCGCTGGCGGGTATGAAGGTGACAATGGCGTTCGATCCGGCGAACTTCGTACATGACAATGCCTTGCCGGTGTACGAGCGGTGCTGGCAGCCGCTGCGGCGATATGTCGGCTATTTCCACATGAAGGACATGCTGCGCGAGCCGAAGCAGCAGGTGGTGCCGGTGGGACAGGGCGTGGGCGATTGCGAGCGGATTCTGCGCGACGCGGCCGCCAGCCGATACGAGGGGTTCCTGGCGCTGGAGCCGCACCTGTCGAGCGCGGGTCAGTTCAGCGGCTTTTCCGGGCCCGAGCTGTTCACGGTCGCGGCGCGGGCGTTGCAGGATCTGTGCAGAAAGGCGGGTCTGCCGGCGCAGTGAGAGGCTGGTGAGGCGGTTTCACATGGGACGCAGGCGGATCGTCAAAATAGGTTTGCTGGCAGCCGGAGCGTCGGTGATGAGCCTGTTTCCCGGTTGCCTGTTACCGCTGATTCCGCTGCTGCCGCTGGGCAGCCGACTGGCGGGCAATGCGCTGGTGGATTTGCTGCTGAGTCTGTCGCGGTAGATATGGACTGCCGAGGCATCGTAAGCGTGTCCGAACCACCCAAACACGGACAACGATTTGGCCTGACTCCGCGCTGTCCGTTGACGCGCGGGCATTGTGGGCGTCGCCCAAAAAACTGCAAAGAGGACAGACAATGGGCCTGATTGTGTTGTTGCTGGCGGCGGTGCTGGTGTTCGGCGGACTTTTGAACGATCTCAACTCGATTGGCGATATTCTGGCGCTGCTTGGGGCGACGTAGACGAAGGTGTCTGCGGACAGTGCCCACGCTCCGCTGGTTCTACGGACACAGGCCGGCGGCGGTGGTGGGCGGTGTGTGGATAGGCGCATCCTTGAATGAGGAGGCACACGATGGGTCTTCTGATGTGGTTGGTGGTCGCAGCATGGGTGTTGCTGACGGGTGCGGATCTCAATGCGTTCCTGCTTGAGTTCATCAAGTTGCCGGACTAGCACCCTCGTCAGGATGTAGCTCAGTTTTCAGTATTTCGAGGGGCCTCTGCATACACAGAGGCCCCTTGGTCTTTTGGCTGAATGCGGGGCTAATGCGCCCAGCCGGCGAGACAGCAGCTGGCGAAAGACGCACCGAAGCAGGCGGAGGTTGGGGCCAAGGGGTAATTTCTCGGACCTGCGGTTAAAGTCGGGAACGCCTCGCTGTCGATACTTGATGGGGCGCCTGCGTATCAGGCGTCCCTGATTCCCTTTAAGGAGATGCAAGTATGTGTCCGTTTACGCTGATCATTTTTGCTGTTCTGGCGTCGTTGCTTGGCGGTGGCACGTTCGACATCAGTGCCCTGCTGAATGGGGTCCTGGGTCAGTAGTTCCCCGCGACAACCTGTTCATTAGAAGCCTAAGCCAGCTGAGATCTGCCATCTCGGGCTGGCTTTTGCTTTTCTTTCACTCGTACCGCAGCGCCTCAACCGGGTCGAGCCGGCTGGCCTTGTAGGCGGGGTACAGGCCGCTGAAGACGCCGGTCATCACGGCCATGCTGACGGCGATGATGATGACCTTTGGGGGCGTGTAGGTCTGAAAAACCTGGGTGACCCGCTCGATGAGAGTATTGAAGCCCATACCCAGCAGGATGCCGAACAGGCCGCCCAGCAGGCTGATCGTGCTTGCCTCGATCAGGAACTGGCGGAGGATGTCCCAGCGCTGCGCGCCGACGGCCATGCGAACGCCGATCTCCCGGGTCCGCTCGGTGACGCTGACCAGCATGATGTTGGTGATGCCGATGCCGCCGACGACCAGGCTGATGCCGGCGATGCTGTAGAGCACCACGGCCAGCACCTTGACGGTCTGGTCGACCTGCTGGCGGATCTGCTCCTGGGTGAGCAGTTCGAAGTCGTTTTCCTGGCCGACCTGGATCCGGTGGCGCTGGCGGAGTACCTTCTTGATGTCCTCTTGAGCCTTAGCCATCATCTCCGGACTCGTGGCCTGTACGACCAGGTCGGTCACGGTCCGGACGCCCAGCACGCGGCGCATGGCGGTCGAGACCGGGATGATCACCTGGTTGTCGACGTTGCGGAAGCCAAGGTTGCCCTTCTTCTCCATCACCCCGATGACGCGGAAGCCGATGCCCTTGATCTTGACCGTAAAGCCTAGCGGATCGGCGTTGCCGAAGAGGTCCTTGGCAACCTTGTGGCCCAGCACGACGACCTTGTTCTCGCCCATGACGTCGGTGGCGCTAATGAACTCGCCGCGTTCGACGTGGTAGCGGTTGATATGGGTGTACTGCTCGTTGGTGCCCAGCATCTGGTATTGGCGGTTCTCGTTGCCGTGCTTGACCGTCTCAAAAGTCTGGACTTCCGGGGCGGCCCGAAGGATGGCGCCGCCGGCGGCGGCAAGGGCCTCGGCGTCCTCGATGGTGAGGGTCTCGGTGTTGCGGACTGCACGACCGCCCGCGCGCACGGTCGCCGGCGTGACGAAGATCTGGTCGGAGCCGAACGTCTGCAGCGAGTCCATGATCTTGTGGGTGGCGCCTTCGAGGATGGACATGGCCGAAATGACGGCGGCCACGCCGATGATGACGCCCAAGGTCGCCAGCAGCGACCGCAGCAGGTTGGCTTGCAGCGCCCGCAGGGCCATTAAGCAGATCCGCAGCAGGAACATCCGGTCAGGTCTCCTCGGTGCACACCAGGGCCAGGCTCGCGCCGGGCATTGCCGAAGGCCCGGCCACCACATTCAGACCAATTGTAGACGATCCGGTCCTGGCGGTCACGCGCGTGCGCAGGGGCCTTCCAGGAATAAAGAGCGCCCCTGGCCGAAGTTCCCCGCAGGGCCGGCCCAAGGCCCCGGCGGCGGAATCCGGCCGCCGGCCGGAGGTTCTTCTGCACCACGAAGAATTGCCATTCACAGTGATGGACAGGATGGGAGGGGCATCGTCTTCTTCTCCTCATTCCACTTCGTGCTCTTCGTGTCCTTCGTGGTTCGCAAGCGTGCCTTGCGCCCGCCAAGGCGCCGGCGCACTTGCAGGCACCGAGGATCTGCAGGCCCCGCAGAACACACGGGTGCCAGAGTATCGTATGGTTTGATCTGCGTGTTGGTTGGTTGTCATGTACCCGGCTGCGTGCTTGTGCTGCCCGGCAGGCCGCGGCCTTCGGTCCAGGCGTACCAAGTCTGGCGGAACCGGGGTAGGTCGTCGGGCGTGATGATGCGCGGCGCGGTCAGCCGTGACTCGCCGGGCTGGAGCGCGCGGCGGAAGGCCTGTTCGGCCATGTTGCAGGCCTCGTAGCCCCACCGGCCGTAGTCGGTGACGACGGCGGCGCAGATAATGCCCTGTTGCAGCGAGGACCACGCGGTGGGCATGGCGCCGATCATCACGATGCCCGTGTTCTCGCCTAGGGCATCGCGAAGTTGCGGGGTCTCGATGGAGCCCGGCCAATCGCCGAGGCTGGCCCACATGGCCAAGTCGGGGTATTTGCGGCCCTGCTCTCCCAAGATCTGGCGCACCGTATCGATCTGGCTGTTGCAATCGAAGCGGTGCAATTCGCGCAGCCGGCCGAGTTGCGACATGCCTGTAGTAAAGCCTCGCAGCCGCTCGCCGTAGATGCTGCTGCCTTGGTCGGCATACAGGAGCATGTAGGTCGTGCGCTGGCCGACGGCGGCATGCAGGGCCTGGGCGAGCGTCTTGCCGGCCTCGAAGTCGTCGAGGCCCACGTAGGCGAGGCGGCCTGTTTCGGGCATGTCCTGGCCGATGAGCACGACGGCGAGGCCCTGTCGAGCGATCGATGTCGCCAGTTCGCGCGTGTGCTCGTTGGCGGTGGCTTGCAGGCAGACGCCGCGGACCCGAGGGTTCATGTTCCGCCGGACGAGGTCGGCCTGGGCCGCGGGGTCCTCCTTCGGCGGAGCGAGCATGTTGAGCGTCAGGTTGCTGACGGTCGCGGCGTAGGCGCGGGCGCCGCCCTGCAGCACGGGCCAGAGCGGATCGTCCTGGCTGAGGCCGACGACCAGGAAGGTGTGCGGTCGGGTGGCCGGCCGGGTGCGGTCGCAGCCGCAGAGCGGCGCGAGCATGCCGGCCAGAAGAATGACGGCCAGTACGTGAAAGACTGCGAATGTTTGAGCGCGTCGTGTATGCGTCATACGCTGCAGATCCTGGTATTCCATATTCGTGGTAGTCATATGGCAATCGGACGATTCCCTCGTCCCTCCGGGACGAACGACCACCGCAACGACGACAACCACAGCAGCCCCCAAAAAGCCTGTGAGGCATAAAGAACAGCGACGGCAACGGCAGTGGTTGCGAAGCACACCTTACGGCTCACACGGCCACGCGTCGCCGGCGCCCGGGGTCGTGTAGAGAAACCGGTGCTTGAACTGCTCAGCCCGGCCGCGGCCCGCGGCGATTGCCTGGCGGTCGAGCTTGGCCAGAAAGCCGCTGCGCAGCCGGCGGACCTGCACCCCGGCCAGGCGGAGCGTCTTGCGCTTCGAGGCATACTCGATGCTGATATTGCACAGCGCGTCATCAAAGATCGCAGCCAGTTGCAGTAGCGGAACCTCGCACATCCCGTCGACGTAGAGCACATAGCCGGGCAACGATCCCCAGTAAGGGCACAGGGCAAAATCGCCGATCCGCCAGCCGTACTGGCGCTCGACCTGCTGGCCCGCCAATACGACCTGGTTCTCGGTGAGTTTCTCGCCGGCCAGCGAGCAGATGCGCTGACCCTTGCTGAGGAACTCGACCACGGGCGCCTCGCCGAAGTAGCCGGTCACGCGAACCAGGTCCATTATGCTATATCGGAACAGGCCCGACGATGTCGTGAGGACCAGGAAGTACTCGCCGCCGACTTGCAGTTCGTGGCAGCGCAGCACGGCGGGCTTGTCGCTGTCGATCTGGCCGGCTGGGATGAACTCGTAGAAATGGCTGGCCACGTCCAGGATGCCGGCGGGCGTGCCGTCGCTGATGGGGATGGTCATGCGGCCCTCGCTGGCGATCAGACCGATGTCGCGCACGGGGACCGGGCCGTACCACGGCGCGAGGTCCTTGAGATACAGGCCCATCGTGCCGCCGGTCCAGCAGGCCAGAAAGTTGACGTTCCAGTAGTCCGCGGGGCGGAGTTGATCCGTCTTGCGGAGGCACTGCTCGAGCGATCTGGAGCGCGGCGCGTCGGCGCGGCAGAGCGGCTGCAGGCGCGCCAGCAGGTGCGCTGGGATGTCACCCGGCGGGGTGAGGGTGCCGTCGCGGATGTCGCGTACGAGCGTTTCGGCGTGGGCCGCGGCGGTCTCCGCCAGACGGATCAGCGTCGATGGGTTGGCGGCGATGAGCCAGGCGACGTCGCGAGCGATCGCGAAACGCATGGCGCTGTAGTAGCGCGCGGTCGCGTCGGCGATGTAAGCGACATCCAGGGGTACGACGTAGTACTTGCGGACGAGTCGCTTCTGTGTCCGCGCGGTCAGGCCGGTGATCGCGCCGCAGGCGATGCCTTGCTCGGTGGTGCGCTCGTCCATGGGGCTGGCGATCTGGAGAATGCCCCGCAGGACCGCCTGCGGATGGTCGAGCAGGGCCTTGAGGCCCCAGGCATTCCACCCGGCCCGGTACTCGGCCAGGAACTCCGGCGTGACCGGGATGTACTTCGGTTCGGCGGTGGTGCCGCTGGTCAGGGCGAACATCAGAACTCTCTGCCGCTTGCCCAGAAGCGCGGCGGTCTGGCCGCGGATCACCCGCTCGACGTAGGGCTGCAACTGCTCGTAGCAGCGGACGGGGACCTGGCGGGCGAAGTCGCTGTAGTGGCGGATCTGTCCAAAGCCGTGCTCCCGCCCGAAGGAGCTGTCCGCGTGCCGCCGAAGCTTCTCCGCCAGCACGCGCTCCTGGACGCCGACGGCGTCTTTCGCGTTGGCAATGAAGCGCTGGTACACCGAGCGCGCATGGTGGTAGGCAATTTGGGCCGAGATCCTGTCAAGCAAGCTGGACATAACGGACGGGATTATACGGCAGGATCGGCAGGCCCGCATCTGCTCCGGCGCTGACTTCGACTCTCACGACGCCCAGGGATTCACGAAAGGAACGGATGTCCTTGCGACATCGCTCATGTTGCGCGTTATCAGCGCAAGCCCGTAGACCATGGCAGATGCGGCCATGAGCCCGTCCATCACGAGTACCGGCCGGCCGGTCCTTTCTGCTTCTGCGGACACTTCGTCCCACCGAAGCGCTGTCTCCGCGTCTACGGACAGGATGCGCCCGGCAAAGCGGTGGAACAGCTCGCCGGCCAGCCACTGCCGCAGGATCCGCTTCCTGGACCCTTTCGACGACTTCACGCAAACGGTCCTTGGCACCCTGAAGCGTCCATGTGGTTTTCATGGCGTTGTCCTCCCGCAACACCTCGCTAGACTGTCTAGCCAACCTTATGCCAGCCGGGTGCGAGATATTGGACAAGCCATTTGTCGCGCCCGGCTACCGTTCCGCCTATGGCCTCCCGGACTCCTCTGTCGAGAGGCCATAGTCAAACGCTGCTGACCGGATCAATCTTGGGGACCGCAAGGGAGCTACGCCCGTTCGGCCACGGGTTCGGTGAGGACGGGCTGAATCTTTCCGGCGATGCCGGCCAGGTGGCGGTCGAAGAAGGCGATCGTGCGGCGGGCATACTCCTCGGGCTGGACGGTGACGCCCTGGTTGTGCTTGGCGCCGGGCACAATCCAGAGTTCTTTCGGCCCTCTGGCGGCGTCATACAGCAACCGGGCCTGCTCGATCGGCAGGTAGCTGTCGCGCTGGCCGTGGATGAACAGGATCGGCCGAGGCTGCATGCGCTTGAGTGCCTTGTGCACCGAGGGGAATTGGCAGTGGAGCTTCTTGCTGGCGTACCGCAGCAGCAGGTAGCGCAGGAACCGCCAGAAGGCCGGCGGGTGGTTCTCGTACACAAAGCGGACCTTGGCGAAGATGTAGGCCCAGCGCTTCATCAGGTGCTCGAGAATGCGGTCGGTGCTGAACAGGCCGTCGGCGACGATGCAGGCGACGCGCGGGTAGTGCTGGGCGGCCAGCACCGCCGCACACGCGCCGCGCGAAATGCCGAACAGGCCGATCTCGGTCGGCAAGTTGTGTTCTTCCAGCCAGTCCTCGACGTAGGCGATCGCGCCGAACATATCCGCCATCTCGTGATTGGTGGCCCACTGGCGCGGGGTGTAGTTGTCCTCGCTGCTGCTTTCCCCGTGGCTGCGGAAGTCGAAACTGAACACGTCGTAGCCGGCGTTGATCAGCGGCCGGCAATAGCGGGCGCACGAGTACATGTCGCTGGCGAACTCGTGGGCAAAGATGACCGTGCCCTTGCGATTGAGGCTGCGGCTGAACAGGAACATGCCGCGGAGGTTCAGGCCGTCCATGGCCCGGAAGTTGACGATCTCGCCGCGGATCGGCTCGAAGTCGCGCGGACCCATCGACAGCGGCGGAGGCGTATCGCGGATGATGTTGAAGGTGAGCAGAACGTACTTGCGCAGGATGGCCACCGGCACGAGAACCAGCGCCGCGATCGTCGCGACGATGCTGAGCAGCGCCCAATTGCGCAGCAGGAACTGCCAGATCGCCAGGCCTTCGAGGAGTTCGGTTTCAAATGCCGTCATGTATCGTCCGCATATGTTGGCGACACGGCTGTCGCCGTGCAGCCATTTACACCGAGTCTATACCACAACGTGCATCTTACCGGCCAGCCCGCGGATTGGCCATAAAACGGGCGCCCGGCCAAAAGACAGAAAGACACCCATGCCAAAAGGGCCACCGCGGACATCATCTTCTATAATCGGCTTTCGGCTGGCGAAAACTGGCTGGTTGCCATAATTCCTGTGTTTTAAACCCCCTATGGACTATTCGGGTACCCAATGACTTCTCAGGCGAGCACCTTAGTGCGAGATTGCCGGATGGATGAGCTATCTGTATTCCAGCCCTGCGGTACAATGGGCTCTGACACACTGTCATGGTTAGCGGAATCGGTTGGCGGTTCTTGAGGGAGATGCACTATGGCGTGCTCGGAAAATGGCAGACTCTCACGGCGGAACTTTCTTGCGGCGGCGGGCGTAGCGGGCGGGGCCCTGGCAGCCAGCCATGTCAAACTCTTCGCGCAAGAGGCTAAGACGGCGGCAACCCAGCCCGCAGGTTACGCGATGCTGCCCTTCGGCAAGACCGGGCTGAAGGTCTCGCTGGTGGGATTCGGCGCGATTCGCATCGGCCCGCCCGTCGGGCAGCGGCTGCTCAAAATGGCGGTCGACTCGGGTGTCAACACCGTACACACCGCTCGCGGCTACGGCAGCGGCAAGAGTGTTCAGTCGATCGGCATGTTCCTCAAGGAGTCGCCGGAGTACCGCAAGAAGATCGTGCTGTGCCTGAAGGAGGATTCACGGGTCAAGGAAGCGTCGCTGGATGCCGACCTCAAGAACCTCAACACCGACTACGTAGACGTCTACCTGCCGCAGTTGCAGAGGCCCGAACAGGGCGTCATGGAAGACGCCATTGCGGCGATGGAGACCCTCAAGAAGAAGGGCAAGATCCGCTTCGGCGGCTTCACCTGCCACGAGGACATGCTGGGCGTGTGCCAGCTGGTGCTGGACAAGGCGCCCAAGGCGTATGACGCAACATTGATCAGTACGGCCATGGTCCGGCCAAGAGACGGCAAACCCGGCACCGATGAGACCGCCACGAAGTTCATCGGCTATCTCAAGCAGCTCAAGGCCAACGGCGTAGGCATCATCTCAATGAAGAGCGGCGCCAGCAAGGTCATCGATCAGGGCGCGCCGGAGTACGGCTCGCACATGCGCGTGCTGGCCGAGGCCGGCGTGGATACGTGCATCACGAGCTTTGCGTCGGTCAAGCACATCGAGACCGCGATGGCGGCGGGTTTGGGCGACCTGAAGGTGACGGCGCGGGACGTGGCAACGTGGGAGCGGCAGTGGCAGGCCTCCGGCTGGCCTTGCATGATGTGCGGCGCTTGCACGGGCGCGTGCCCGGCGGGCCTGCCGGTGGCGTCGCTCATGCGGTTCGTGATGTACCGCGACCACTACCACATGGCCCGGCACGCGAAGCAGGAGTTCGCAGAGATGGGCATCAAGCCTGCGGTGGCGATGGCCAGCTGTGCAGGCTGCAACAGCTGCAGCGGTGCCTGCCCGGTAGGCCTGGCCAGCAGCAGCAAGGTCCGCGAGATCGTCGGGACGCTGGCTTAACAACAAGACCAAGGTGCCCAGAAACTAAGGCACCCGGACCGGAGCGACAGCAATGAAGCTTGATTCGGCAGGCATTTGCGTTTAAGAATAGCACACTCGCCGATGCGGCCACGCACCGGCGGTTGGAGAGGTGGCTGAGTGGCTGAAAGCGCCGGTTTGCTAAATCGGTGATCGGGTTATAGGCCTGATCCGTGGGTTCGAATCCCACCCTCTCCGAATCCAACGAAGTACGCGTCGCAAGGGCTTTCAAACAAGGCACTTGCGACGCGCAGGCGGGCATATAACTTCTGTTCTTATCATGCATTACAGCACCCAGGCAGGTTATTGTGCGCCCGGTTGACGACCGGGCAGTAATTGGCTACATTGCCAAATACTCGGAGGTGCGATGAAAACGACACGATATGACATGCGAACGAAGGTCCTCAAGGCGATGGCTCACCCCAGCCGGCTGGCGATGCTGGAGGCCTTGGCCGAGGGCGAGCGGTGCGTCTGTGATCTGCAGAAGATCGTTGGATCCGACATCTCCACGGTCTCCAAGCACCTCTCGGTGATGAAGGCCGCCGGACTGGTCGAGGACCGTAAGACGGGCCTGTGGGTTCACTACCGCCTGCGGGTGCCGTGCGTACTGCAGTTCATGGATTGCATCGAGGCGGTCGTGGATGGTCGGGAAGTGGCAACTGCGCGGGCGGTTTGCTCCCGACCGTGATTTCGTTCTGACCAATATTTGGCATACTTGCCAAATATAGCGCTTGTGGATCAAGGAGGTGCTCATGAAGAAGCTGCAGATCCTGGGTACGGGTTGTGCCAAGTGCAAGAAACTGGCCGAGCTGACCGAGGAGGCCGCCAAGTCTCTCGGCATGCCGTTTGAACTGGAGAAGGTCACCGACCTCAACCAGATCATGAAGTTTGGCGTGATGATGACCCCGGCCCTGGCGGTGGATGGCCAGGTCAAGGTCGTCGGCAAGGTGCCGTCCGTAGATGAGATCAAGAAGCTGCTGGCTTAGGACCCCCACATGGCAGAGCCGGTCGGGACATTCCCGCAGATCGGCAAGCTGGCCAAGGCCAAGGCTTTCGCGGACCCTCAGCACCTGGCCCATCAGGTGGTGACGGAGGCAGCACCGCAGCGTCAACGAATCGTGACGTGACCTCCTGATCACGCAAAGGAGTCTATATGAGCGATACAAGCAGCTGTGCATGCGTCGGTGCCCCCACGCTGATCTTCGCGTGCAGTGGGGCTTCGGATGTAGGGGAAATCGCGGATCATGCCGCGCGCCAGCTTCGTGACCAAGGCGTCGGCAAGATGTACTGCCTGGCGGGTATCGGCGGCCAGGTCAGCGGCATCGTCAAGACCACCGAGGCAGCCGGAAAGATACTGGCCATCGACGGATGCCCGTTGAACTGCGCCAAGGGCACGCTGGAACAGGCGGGCTTCAAGGATTTTGCGCACGTACGTCTGGCCGATTTGGGAATGGTCAAGGGGTGCAGCCCGGTCAGCGAGGCGCGCGTGACGGCAGTGGTCGATGCGGGACGCAAGGCGCTGGCGGTGCAGCCAGATCGTCCCGAGCGGGCGGGCGGAGCCTGTTGCGGGTGAACCCGTCAGGCAGGGCGGCGCAAAACTGAGAAAGCAGGACAGGAGCGACAATGGTGCCCTGGCAGCAGATGCTGGCGCAGTGCCCATGCAGCGGTGGCGGTGGGTTGACCGTAGCGCAGGTGCTTGCGCTGGCTGCAATGGTCGGCCTGTGGGTGCTGATCCTGTGGGGCTGGTCAATTCTCAAGGAACGAGGAGTCACGAAGATGAGGGGTCTTATCACGAAGGTCGCCGTCGTTGTGGCCTTGATCGCCGCAGTTGGCTTCGTACTGATCAACAAGAAGGCACGATCCAACCCGGTTCAGCCGGCACAGGAGGCTGCGTTGGCGACGCCGGCTGCAGCCGTCGCCCCCGCAGGTCTGCCACGGGTGCTCGATCTGGGCTCGAAGTCCTGCATTCCGTGCAAGATGATGGCCCCGATCCTGGAACAACTGAAGCAGGAACTGGCCGGCAAGGTGCAGGTGGACTTTATCGATGTGTGGGAAGACAAGCAGGCAGGCCAGCAGTACGGCATCAACCTGATCCCCACGCAGATCTTCTTTGACGCCTCCGGCAAAGAGTTGTTCCGACACGAGGGCTTCATGAGCAAGGACGACATCCTGGCCAAGTGCCGCGAACTGGGGTTTGAACTGGCAGAGGGCCGGCCCGATGCCCGGCCGATAGCTGCGGAGACAAGCAATGGGTAGTGGCTTCTTGAGCCGGAGCGTTCTGGTGCTGTTGATAGGAGCGGTGCACATGGGGGCTGCGCTGGCCGGCGCCGGTTCGCAGCCCGCCACCCGTCCGGCCATCATGCCCGCCGAGGCGACCGTGCAGGAGGCCTTTCCTGCTCTCGCTTCGGGCGTGTTGTCCTGTGCCCTTGTGGCGAACCTGCCGGATGGCGTGCTGGTCGAGAGCCGTTCGATGCGCCTGACCCGGGAGGATCTGGCCGCTCAAATGGCCAAAGTGCCGTCGAACGTGCGTGATCAGCTGAACAAGAACCAGTTTTTCGTCCTCGAGCAGATCGCCACACGGGAACTGCTGAGGCAGGCCGCTCGGACGCAGTCGCCGACCACTCAGCCGGCCGATGCCGACACGGCCATCCAGTCCTATCTCCAGAGCATCGCCGACTCGGTGCGCGTGGCGGACGACGACCTGCGGGAGTTCTACGAGCAGAACAAGGGAATGATGGGCGGTGCGTCGTTTGAGATGGTCAAGCCGCAGTTGTCCCAGTACGTGCTTCAGCAGAAGCAGCAGCAGGCCGTCGATGAACACATCCGTACGCTCGGGCAGCGAACCCCGATCCGCGTCTCGGCCGACTGGGCGTCGGAGCAGGCCAAGGCGACGGTCGACAACCCGGTGGACAAGGCCCGTACCAGTGGCCGGCCTTCGTTGGTCGACTTCGGGGCATCCGGGTGCGGCCCCTGTGATATGATGACCCCCATCCTCAAGACCTTGCGCGAAAAGTACGCCGGCAAGGCCAACGTCGTGTTCGTTGATGTGCGGGATGAGCAGATCCTGGCGGCGCGCTACCGGATCCAGGGCATCCCCGTCCAGGTCTTTTTTGACAGGGACGGCCGCGAGGTCTTCCGCCACACCGGTTTCTACCCCCAAGCCGAGATCGAAAAGCACATGGCGAAAATGGGAGTTCAGTAGACCATGGAAGAGCTGTTCACGACGTTGACCCGCGCCGTAGAAGGCACGCCGCTGATCGCCATCTCGGCCGCCGTGGCCTGGGGCATCCTGAGCATCGTGCTGAGCCCGTGCCACCTGGCGAGCATCCCGCTGATCGTCGGCTTCATCGACAACCAGGGCCGCGTCAGTACCGGCCGGGCCTTCGCGATCTCCAGCCTGTTCTCCCTCGGCATCCTGGCGACGATCGGACTGATCGGGGCGATCACCGCCGCCGCCGGCCGGATGATGGGCGATCTGGGGGCGTACGCCAACTACTTCGTCGCGATCATCTTCTTTGCGGTCGGTCTGCACCTGCTGGGGGTCATCCCGTTGCCGCTGGGCGGGCCGGGACAGGTGGGCATGAAGCGCAAGGGGCTGCTGGCGGCCCTGATCCTGGGGCTGGTCTTCGGCATCGCCCTGGGGCCATGCACCTTCGCCTACATGGCGCCGATGCTGGGTGTGACCTTCAAGCTGGCTGCGACCAGCATGGTCTACGGCATCGTGTTGCTGCTGGCATATGGCATCGGCCACTGCGGGGTCATCGTCGCCGCCGGCACCTCCACCAAGCTCGTCCAGCGGTTCCTGAACTGGAACGAGCAGTCCAGTGGCACGGCGATCCTTCGCAAGGTATGCGGCACACTGGTGCTGGCGGGCGGCTTGTACCTGATCAACGTGGCGCCGTAACGAATTGGCCGGCAAGAGTCTATAAGACAGTGGATCGCAACTCTTGCCTGCCGTTGGTCGTTGGGCTATACTTCGTTATCTGGCGAAGTGTAGGAGATGGCCATGCGGGAGCTGCTGAACATTACCAAGGCCCTGTCGGACGAAAACCGCGTCCGCATCCTGATGTCCCTGCGGCATGAGGAATTGTGTGTCTGCCAGATCATCGAGATGCTGCGCCTGGCTCCCTCCACGGTCTCCAAGCACCTGAGCATTCTCCACCAGGCATGCCTGGTCGAATCGCGTAAACAGGGCCGGTGGAACTACTACCGGCTGGCCGGCCAGGCGGCTTCCCCCTGCGTCCACGAGGCGATCCATTGGGTCCAGCGGCATCTGCAGAAGGACCCGCAGATCGTCGAGGATGCCAAGCGCCTCAAGACCATTTGCAGGATGGACAAGGGCGACTTGTGCTGCGCGCACTACAAGAACTGATATCGAGGTCCTATGAAGGCGACAGTAAAGATTGACGCGGGCATCTGTGGATTCCAGACCACTGCGTGCGTGACCGGCGACGACGACCAGGCGGTGACCTTCGACGTGCGCTCCAGCTGCGAGAAGATCCGCCAGCTGGGCGAGTTGCTCAAGGACCGCGGTTCGATTGACGCATACCAGGAAATCGGCCCGGCGAGCGACAGTGTCATCCTGCAGTCCGCCCGGACGGTGCTCAAAGGCTGCTGCGCCGGCTGCGCGGTGCCGGCGGGGCTGTTCAAGGGCATGCAGGTGGCGGCCGGACTGGCCCTGCCCAAGGATATCCGTATCGCCTTGACAAAGGAGTAACCACGCCATGGCCGACAAGATGAAGGTGCTGTTCCTGTGCACCGGCAACTCCTGCCGCAGCCAGATGGCCGAGGGCTGGGCGCGGCACCTCAAGAGCGATCGGATCGAACCGTACTCCGCCGGCATCGAGACGCATGGGCTCAATCCGCTGGCCGTGAAGGTCATGGCCGAGGCCGGCGTGGATATCTCCGGCCAGAAATCCAAGCACCTCGACGAGGTGCGAAGCGTGCCGTTCGATTACGTCGTCACCGTCTGCGACAACGCCAACGAAACGTGCCCGTTCTTTCCGGGCAAGGTCAAACGGGTCCACGTGAGTTTCGAGGATCCGCCGCGACTGGCCAAGACAGCGAAAAGTCAAGAGGAGGCCCTCGGACATTACCGTCGGGTGCGCGATGAGATCCGACAGTTCGTCGAGTCGCTGCCAGAGGCGCTGATGTAGAAGACAGGAGAAATGTCGTACCATGCAATCGAGCATAAGCAGACAATTGTCGTTTCTAGATCGCTACCTGACCCTGTGGATCTTCCTGGCGATGGCTCTGGGCGTAGGGCTCGGCTACGCGCTGCCATCGGTGGAACGGGTCATCAACTACTTCAGCGTCGGCACCACGAGCATCCCCATCGCCATCGGCCTGATCCTGATGATGTACCCGCCCTTGGCGAAGGTCCGCTACGAGGAACTCGGCGACGTATTCCGCAACTGGCGGGTCTTGAGCCTGTCGCTGGTGCAGAACTGGATCGTCGGACCGGTGCTGATGTTCTTCCTGGCGATCCTGTTCCTGCACAACCATCCGGAGTACATGGTCGGCCTGATCATGATCGGCCTGGCCCGCTGCATCGCCATGGTGATCGTCTGGAATGAACTGGCCAAAGGCGACACCGAATACGCCGCCGGCCTCGTCGCCTTCAACAGCGTCTTTCAGGTCCTGTTCTACAGCGTCTACGCCTGGGTGTTCATCACCGTATTGCCGCCGCTGTTCGGGCTGTCCGGCAGCGTCGTCCAGGTCAGCATGGGCCAGATCGCCGAGAGCGTCTTCATCTACCTGGGCATCCCCTTTATCGCCGGGATGATCACCCGCTTCGTGCTGGTCAAGAGCCGCGGACGCCAGTGGTATGAGAAGCGGTTCATCCCGAAGATCAGTCCGATCACGCTGGTGGCGCTGCTGTTCACGATCGTGGTGATGTTCAGCATCCAGGGCCAGAAGATCGTCAGCCAGCCCTGGAACGTCGGCCTCGTTGCAATCCCGCTGCTGATCTACTTCGTGGTGATGTTCCTGGTGAGTTTCTGGATGGGACGCAAGGTGGGAGCGGACTACTCCAAGACCGCCACGCTGTCGTTCACGGCTGCCAGCAACAACTTCGAACTGGCGATCGCCGTGGCGGTGGCTGTCTTCGGCATCAACCACGGGGCGGCCTTTGCGGCGGTGATCGGCCCGCTTGTCGAAGTGCCCGTGCTGATTGGGCTGGTCAACGTGGCGCTGTACTTCCAGCGGCGGTACTTCGCAGAGGCGCTGACAAGCGGGGCGGAGGTTCAGGTGGCCGCGCCGAATACATGTCCCACGACCATGAATGTGTCCAGGCGTACGAGTGCGCACGTGGAAGGAACTCCATGACCTGATCGAGGCACCTATCGACACATGCCGGGACGCGTCCAACACCCCGGAGCGGATCGCGCTCTAGAATGCGCGAAAGAGGAGAACCCAATGTCCGATAAGATCGAGAAGATCGTTGAGTCCAAGTACGCCGCCGTGGCCCGTGGCGGCCT
>Ga0101944_10003206_pt1 | contig 23590 bp, 20 predicted proteins | sample DewCreD2012metaG_FD_75245 | JGI IMG/M metagenome (GOLD analysis project Ga0101944, IMG submission 75245) | Hot spring sediment bacterial and archeal communities from British Columbia, Canada, to study Microbial Dark Matter (Phase II) - Dewar... ... | reverse complement strand
ATACCCGCGTGATCGCCGCCGTCAGCGTCGTCTTCCCGTGATCGATGTGCCCGATCGTCCCGATGTTTACGTGCGGTTTGCTGCGGTCGAATTTCTCCTTCGCCATGTCGTCCCTCGATTCTCCTGTAGAAATTGCTCCGTGAGCCGGTTCAGCCTTCCCTCGCCTACCGGATGACCTTCCCTTGCACTTTGCTGATGATCTCCTCGGCAATCGGACCTGGAATCTCCTCGTAGCGTCCGAAATGCATCGTGAAACTGCCGCGCCCCTGCGTCAGGGAGCGCAAATCCGTGGCGTAACCAAACATCTGCGCCAGCGGAACCATGGACTTAACGATCTGCGACGTCCCCCGCAACTGCAATCCCTCGATCCGCCCGCGGCGCGAGTTCAGATCGCCGATGACGTCGCCCATATACTCTTCCGGAACCACGACCTCGACGCTCATCACCGGCTCCAGCAGAACCGGTTTCGCGGCTTCCGCCGCCTGCCGGACCCCCATCGAACCGGCGATTTTAAACGCCATTTCCGAGGAGTCCACCTCGTGGTAGCTGCCGTCGTACAAGGTAACCTTGAGTCCTGCCATGGGGAAGCCCGCCAGCACCCCGCCCTCCAGCGCCTCCTGGACCCCCTTCTGCACAGCCGGAATGTATTCCCTGGGGACCGCGCCGCCAACGATGGCGTTCTCAAACTCGAAGGCTGATAAGTCGGCGAGAGGCTCCACCCGCAGCTTGACATGCCCGTATTGGCCGCGCCCGCCGGACTGCCGTATGAACCTGCCTTCGGCTTCGGCCCGGGCCCGAATGGTTTCGCGGTAGGCCACCTGCGGTTTGCCCACGTTGGCGCCGACGCCAAACTCGCGCTGCATGCGGTCCACGATGATCTCCAGGTGGAGCTCGCCCATGCCGGCCAGAATCGTCTGCCCCGTTTCCTGGTCGGTCGAGATCCTCAAGGTAGGATCCTCCTGAATGAGCTTCCCGATCGCCACGCCCAGCTTTTCCTGGTCCGCCTTGGTCTTCGGCTCGATCGCCAGTTCGATCACGGGCGCCGGAAACTCGATCGATTCCAGAATGATCGGTTCCTTCTCATCGCAGATCGTGTCTCCGGTGGAGACGTTTCGCAAACCGACGGCCGCGGCGATGTCGCCCGCGGAGATCTCGCTGATCTCCTCGCGCTTGTTGGCGTGCATCCGCACCAGCCGGCCCACCCGCTCCCGGCGGGCTTTGGCGACGTTGTAAACGGTATCGCCGCTGCGCAGGACCCCCGAGTAGACGCGCAGAAAGGCAAGCTGGCCCACGAAGGGATCGGTCATGATCTTGAAAATCAGCGCGGCAAACGGCTCCGAGTCCGAGGGACTTCTCTCAAGAGTCCGCTCGGGATCATCCACCGAAACACCCTCCACAGGGGGAATGTCAAGCGGCGAAGGAAGGAAATCCACGACCGCATCCAGCAGATTCTGAACGCCCTTATTCTTGAACGCCGACCCGCACAGGACAGGGAAGATCCTCTGGGCCACGGTTGCCCGGCGGATTCCTTCGAGCAACTCCGCCTGGGTCAGGTCATGATCGTGGACATACTTCTCAAACAGCGCCTCGTCGCATTCGGCGACGGCTTCCACAAGCTGATCATGGTGCTGCCTGGCCTGGTCCAGGAGCTCCGCCGGGATCTCCACGTCGTCATAGAGCGCCCCCAGCGTTTCATCGCGCCAGACGCGGGCCCTCATTTGGATCAGATCAATGACGCCCTTGAACTGGTCTTCGGCGCCGATCGGGATTTGAACGGGCACCGGCTTGCAGCGCAACCGCTGGACGATGCTCTCCACGGACTGGAAGAAGTCCGCCCCGGTCCTGTCCATCTTATTGATGAAGCAGATCCGCGGGACGCGGTACTTGTCCGCTTGCCGCCAGACGGTCTCCGACTGCGGCTGCACGCCGGCCACGGCATCGAACACCGCGACCGCTCCATCGAGAACCCGCAGGCTCCGCTCGACCTCCGCCGTGAAATCGACGTGCCCGGGGGTATCAATGATATTGATCTGGAAGTCGCGCCACTCGCACGTGGTCGCGGCCGAAGTGATGGTAATGCCGCGCTCCTGTTCCTGCTCCATCCAGTCCATCACGGCCGTGCCGTCATGCACCTCGCCGATCTTGTATGTGCGGCCCGTGTAGTAAAGGATGCGCTCGGTCGTAGTGGTCTTGCCGGCATCGATGTGAGCCATGATGCCGATGTTCCGAACTTTCTCGAGCGGCGTAGATCGCGGCATATCAAATCAGAGAGACCGGCTTTCAAATCTCAGCGTCCGGCCTCCTCACCACCGGTAGTGCGCGAAAGCCTTGTTGGCCTCCGCCATGCGGTGGACATCATCCTTCTTCTTGATGGCGCCGCCGCGCAGATTGGCGGCGTCGTTCAGTTCGGCGGCGAGCCTGTCGGGCATCCCCTTCTCGGGACGGGAACGGGCATTGGAGATCAGCCACCGGACCGCCAGGCTTACCCTGCGGTTCTGAGGCACCTCCACGGGGACCTGGTAGTTCGCTCCGCCCACGCGCCGGGTCTTCACTTCCAGGACGGGCTTGCAGTTTTCTACAGCCTTCTTGAAGATCTTCAGCGGATCGTCCGAAGTCTGCTCCTGGATCTTACTCATGGCCCCGTAGAAGACGCGCTGCGCGGTGGACTTCTTTCCATCCCACATCATGCTGTTAATGAACTTCTCCGCCAGAGTCGAGTTGTAGACGGGATCCGGCGAAAGCCTACGCGGTTCTGGTTTTCTTCGTCGTGGCATGACTGCTTACCCTTTTGGACGCTTGGCGCCGTACTTCGACCTGCCCTGCTTGCGCCCCTCCACTCCGGCTGAATCCAGGGTGCCCCGCACAACGTGGTAGCGCACACCCGGCAGATCCTTGACGCGGCCGCCGCGGATCAGCACGATGGAGTGCTCCTGCAAATTGTGCCCGACACCCGGGATGTACGTCGTGACCTCGATTCCGTTGGTCAGGCGCACGCGGGCCACTTTTCGCAAAGCCGAATTCGGCTTCTTGGGGGTCGTCGTGTACACGCGCGTGCAAACGCCGCGCTTCTGCGGGCAGGATTGCAGCGCGGGACTGGCATTCTTGTAGCGCGGAGGCCGGCGGCCTTTGCGCACGAGCTGATTGAAAGTCGGCACGAATCTTCCTCGGTTCTTCCCTAATCCGTCAACCCAAACATGCGGCGCCGGCGCAACCGTTCTTCCCTGCTCAAACGCGCAATGCGCCGTTCACCGCGCCATCAAAAAAACAGGCGAATTCAATACCGCTTTGAATTGCGAAGGTGATTGCTTCGGACAAGCCCATGCTCCGCCGCTACCCTACCGGCGGAACCTCGGGGCCCGCCCCCGGCCGGCCTGCCCATTGGACAGGGGTAGCCTGGGAGCAGAAGTGCTCATTCGCCAAACTGTCTCACTATAGCGAAAGTCTTTCCCTACTGTCAAGAAGCGCTTACTGGAGTCCCAGTGATTCCTCAAATGGCTGTCCGAGGTCCGCCTGGGGCCCGGTTCATCAGAGCCATGTGCGGTGTTGGGTGGGCTGAGAGCACTTGGAGCGGTCGCGCAATATCTTGCAAGGCGCTTTGGAGAAGAGAGTTCTCGCTTTTGGGGCTGAGAGTACAGAGTTCGGCTAAACCGGCGTCGCGCGCGCCGGCAGGTTCTGAGACGCGACTCGAACAGGGCGGCGAATGCTCAACTGGAGTCGTGCCGGCAGGAAGGGGGATGCAGAGGCTTCGCGGGAACCCGCGGAAGGCGGCGGGCGCGTGGCGGCGGCAGGCGGCCTCGATCTCCAGCAGCGAGGCCATCGGGACGGCGGCGCCGGGTCAATCCTCCTTGAGTTGAAGAATCAGGCCGGTGTCGGTGGCGGCCCACATGGCGGCGCTAGGAAACAGGACGGTGGACACCTTGGCCAGGGATGCCGCGGCTGGCGCCGGCCCTCCGCCATCGCCACCGCGAGGGGAAAAAAGCCGAAGACCTTCTCGAGATACGCCTCAAACCGTCGGTGCCCAAGAGTGAGAGGGAGTCTGCTTCTTGCGGAGCAGACGGCGGAGGTTGATGGCGCAGATGCGGCGCCCGCCGGGAAGCGCCGTCCGCCCGCAGCCAGCCGGCACTCTCAAGATCGCAGAAAGCGAGAACCCCTTCTGAGAGTATCGGCTCTTGATATACAATCTAGCGTTGGCGCACAAGACGGAAGGCGCGGAAGGAGACGCAACAGACATGGCCAAATGCTCCGGGTGCGGGCAGGAATTGCAGGCAGACCTGAAGTTCTGCACGAAGTGCGGGCGTCCGCTCGTGGAGAGCCAGCCGCCGCCGGCGGGGCCTCGCTGCTCGAAGTGCGGCGCGGTTCAAACCAAGCCAACCAAGTTCTGCGCCCAGTGCGGAGCGCCTTTGGCGGCCCCTGCGCCCCCCGCGCCAAGCGCAACAGCGGCCCCTCCTCCGAGAGCCCCTGCGGCCCCGCCCGCCGTTCAGCCTCCCGCGACTCCGCCGCCCCCACCGCCGCCGCCACCGGCAGCGCCCGCGATGTCTCCAGCGCCCGCCGCCCCGCCAGCCGCTGCCACGCCGCTTCCGGCAAGCGGCCCTCGCTGCTCGAAGTGCGGCGCGGTTCAAACCAGGCCAACCAAGTTCTGCGCCCAGTGCGGAGCGCCTTTGGCGGCCCCTGCGCCGCCCGCGCCAGGCGCAACAGCGGCCCCTCCTCCGAGAACTCCTGCGGCCCCGCTTGCCGTTCAGCCTCCCACGACTCCGCCACGGCCGGCCTCTGTCCCCCCTCAAGCCTCCGCCACTCCGCCGCACCTGCCCACGCTTTCGCCGCCGGCTCGCCGGGGGGCAAACATGGGCCTCATCGTGGGGATCTGCGCGGCCGTTCTCGTACTGGGGGGAGGCGGCTATTTTGGTTATAAGGCCTTCTTCTCCAAGCCGGCGCAGCAAACAGCCCCTGACTCAAGCGGCTCCCAGCCGCCTCCGGCGTCAACCACCGTCAAACAGCCCCCGGCGGTATCCGTTAAGGGGCCTGACGCCGCAACCAGGCAACCCGGTACATCGGACAAGGCCACATCCGCCACCTCGGCCCCGCCTTTCTTCGCGGAGCCGATTGGATCCATTCAGCCGCCCCGCTCGACCCCGCCGCCCGGCTCCGGCAGCGCTGCGTCTTACTCCACGCCCTCTGCCGCCACCGGCAGTTCTTATGAAGCCCCTATCCCGCAGCCGCCGTCCACGACTTCGGGTGCGGGCGCAGCGGCCTCGCCGCCTTCCCCGGAGAACTCTCCTGCGGCGACGAGGCCCCCCATGTACGCCGAGCCGGCCGGTTCCATCAAACCCCCAGCCTCGACTTCTTCCGGACCCGTTCCGGGCTCCGCCCCCGCCGCTTCGAACACAGTCAGGTATAACGGCCCGACATCCGGCCTGCTGATCTGGTCCGGCCCTCTGCGCAGGGACGGCACGATTGTCATTGAGGGGGACCGCGCCAGCGAAGGCAGCCTGCAAGGCGCTCTGCCCGGCGTTCCGGTGATGATTGAGACCGACTTCAAGGACATCGGGCTGGCCGAGACTCCAAGTCCCTCCAACGGCTGGAAACGGCTGAGCTTCCGCGGCAGGCGAAATCAGAACGTGGTTGTGACCTTGCGGTGGAAGGTCCTGCAATGAGACTTCACAGAGAGGGATAACAATGAAGTACTGCCCAACATGCAGCGCCATGCTCGACGATAGCTCCCGGTTCTGCGGCGGCTGTGGAAATCCAGTGCCGGTTCAAACCGGCCCCCCGCCTCCGCCACCTCCTCCACCTGCATATATGGCGCCTCCTGCGCCTGCCCCGGCCCTGCCGGGTTTCGGCCCGCCCCCACCGCCACCGGCGTCCCCCTCTCCCACAGCCAGGCAGGTCAGCAAAGCGGCATCCTCCTACGGCACAACCTTTGAGGTACTCGAATGCGAGTTGTACCGGATGGCCAGGATTACCTTGCAGAATTCCACCGTGACGGTGGAGGCCGGTCTGCTGCACTACTGGATCGGACAGATTCAGATGCACGCCCAGGGGCCGTCGTTGGGCGGCATGGCCAAATCCTTTCTCACCAAGGAGAAAGCGGTACGCCCTGTCTACGCCGGCATCGGTGAAGTCTATCTGGAGCCCACCTTCGGCGAGATCGAGTTCCTGGAGTTGGGCGGCCAGGAGACCTGGATTCTGGACAAGGGATCTTATCTTGCTTCGGACCAGGGGGTGCAATTGGGGATGTACTCCAACCCTCTGTTCAACTCCATGTTCGGCGGAGAAGGCATGTTCCAGACCCAAGTGTCCGGCGCCGGCAAGGTCATGTACTGGGCGCCGGGACCCGTCCAGCGAATCGACCTCCAGGGCCAAACTCTCACGGTCGACGGATCCTTTGCCGTGGCCCGCACCGGCACGGTAGACTACCGCGTCGAGAAGGCGACCAAGGGTCTCTTCCGTTCCTGGATGTCCGGAGAAGGCCTCGTCAACGTCTTCAGCGGCTACGGCTCGGTGATGCTGGCGCCAGTGGCCAATCGCTACATGAGCCTGTTGCGCGAGTTCGGCGGATTGCACGCCGCCATTCGCGCTATTAAGCGCTCGTGAGGAAGGCAGACGTGGAAGCCGCGCGGAACCGCTTGCCTCTGTCATGCTCGCCTGGAATTCCCGGGAATGTGTGGCCCTCGTATCACCTGCGCCTCGACCCGGCGGTGGATCCTGCTCTGGCTACGACGGACTCCGGGCGCATGCCGGAACTTGCTCCTATGCCTTCCGGGGGAGACCGGATTCCCGTCAAGGCGATCGTCGAGGCGCAGGGGTGGAACGGCAGAGATCCCCTGATCGTCGTCACCAGCCGAGATCTCGACGCTCCGGGCTGCGCGTCTGTATTTGGTTATGCCGATCCCCGGCGCCGTGTTGCGGTTGTATCCACCCGAAGGCTGAGGACCGCGGACCGGCGCCTTGCAAAAGAACGCATCCAGAAGGTGATTGCCCACGAGTTGTCGCATCTCCGAGGACGCCGCCACTGCGACGATCCCTCCTGTGTCATGTGGCCGGTGAGAAACGTCCAGGAACTGGACCGCCGCGGCACGCAGTTGTGTTCCTCCTGCCGCCGCCCCCGGAGGGCTTGGCGCGCGGCTGCGCTGGTGCTTGGCGCATGCCTTGTGTTCTCGTGTTCGGTGGACGCCGCGCTGAGCGCGTTGAGCCGGAAGGCGGTCCCGTTCGCCTGGCGCGGTCGCGCCGGCGGAGCGGAGGTCACCTACAAGGGAGAAACCGTGCTCCGTCTTGCTCGGACGGAGCAGGCCAGGGAGGCGGCCCAGGCGCTGAACCGGATGTTCGCGGAAATGGACCCGCCATCCATGAGCGTCCGGAATGGAGCCGCCGGGGCGCGGGTGGAGGCGGCGGGGACGCTGCTTTTCGAAGTCGATCCCACTTACAGCGGCCCGCAATCGCCGGTGGAGTTCGCCCGCAACTGGGTGGCTAGAATCGACCCTTTGATCCAAGGCAAGGGCTTGCCTCACGAAGGCTGCCCGGACTGTCACGTCTTCCGTCGGGATGAGGTGCGCCAGGCAGCCCTGAAGCGCGCCAGATGGTGGAGGTAACTCTTGAAAGGCCTGCTGATACGCTTTGCCCAGTGGCGCGCGGAGAAGGCACAGCAACTGAACCAGTACGCGTGGTGGCGCGAAACGGTGGCGGTCTGCACCCGGCTGTGCCTGCCCTTGTTCGCGCTCGCGCGCGGCACGCTGCGCGTTTTTCCCTTTCTCCGCAGGCTGGAGTGGCTCCTCGAGATCGAGGCCCTCACCCGCCGCCACCCCGTCGTGCTCATCTTTTCGCTGGCATTTGTGCTCTGGCGAGGACTCATGACCACTTCGCTGGGTCACATCGGAACCGATAAAATCATCTACCCGTTGACCGGCGCGCTCTCCGGCTATAATCCCTTTCTCGGGTTCCTCTGCGGCGTAGCTTACGGAGCCGGCGATCTTGCCCAGAAATTCATACTGCCCGACATCTACGGCGCCCGGCACTTCACGGACCTCAACTACTGGGGCGCAATGGTGGGCTACGTCGTCGCGTATTCCTCGTTGATGCTGATGGGCATTCTCCCGGGCATGAGTTCCCGCGTCTGCCGCGCCGCCGCCGGGGGCGTCCTGAGAACCATTCTGCGCCGGCGCGCCACGGCCATGGCCGATGGGGCCGATCCGCTCGGGCCTTTGCCGAATCCGGTTGTGGAAATGGTCGCGGCCGCCGCCGGCGCCATGGCCGCGGGATGGACCATTATGCATGAAGTGGCGCCGGTCACTGAGAAGCCGGCCTTCTACTGGCGTCCGCAACCCGATGTCTCCTGCCATCACCTGGAGGTCAACACGCACTTGAAGGGTCCGGCCATCACGTACGGCGTGGTTGCCGGCGCGGGCGCCGCCGGAGCCGTGACCATCCCACCACCGCCCCCTTCCGCTCCCACGGCTCCTCAGGTTCCCGACGAGTTCGAATGGACGGCGCCTAACGGCGTCACCTACGTCGTCAAGAAGAACGAGCAGGGCCAGTACATCAACATCCTTACCGGCGGCGAGGTCGACGTCACCAAGCTCGACCAGTGGAAGCAGAGCTGGACAAATATCATCCAGGACCACGAGCAGTGGAGCGCCGAACAGACCCAGAAGCTCATCAACCGCGACACGGCCTTCGACCATGAGATGGACAAGTGGGTGGCCGAGCAGAAGATCCGCGACAAGATCTGGCAAAACCTGACGCAAATGGAAAAGAACATCTTTTTTGGGTCAGGGCCTGAGTCCCACTTGTACAAGCCGCCCGGCGAACCCGGCAATATCCTGGATCACATCCGCGACCTGAAAGACCAGATCAACGACCGCAAACCCATCGACTGGGACAAGTACAGCAAGATTTACAACGTCTACAAAGACCAGAAGCAGGGCAAGATCCTTTCCCCCGGCCAAGTCCCCACTCCGGACGGCTGGGGCCAGATTGTCGGAACCACGATCTGGAACTCCGGCAAGGAACTGGTGACGGGCCAGACCGTGGACGGCGAAACCTCCTGGTGGGGCATCGGTGGCCGCACCGTCATCGGAATCGCCACCGGCGGCGCGTCCGAATTGATCTTTATCCCCGCCAACGCACTCAACGGCATGAAAGAGTACGTGGATAAGGGCGGGGATTCGGCCTTGGAAGGTTTCACCGAAGCCGCTAAAGGAGCGATCCGCGACGAGCTGATCGGCAAGGCAGTCGGCGGCCTGCTGAAAGGCGGCATCGCCGCCGGTGGGGCCTTGACTTCCGCTGCCGGTGAAGTCATCGAAGAGGCCGCCAAGAAGGGCAGCAGCATCGCCAAGACGCTGATCAACGCCGGCGAAGCCGCCAAGAGCGGGCTCAAGGGAATCGGTAAGATATTGAACGCCCCCATCGGCAAGAAGCCGCCAAGCCTCTCAACCGTCGCCAAAGCGCCCAAGACGCCTATCCCCCCGGACGCGGGCCGGATCGCCCGGGATGCAAAGCGCGCCGGGACCTCCAACCTCGCCACCAGCAAGGCGGGCGTGCCTCCAGGCCAGCTCGAGGGCGGGTTCTCGCCCAATGCGGTCAAGCACGCTAAGGCCGTTGCCGACAAGCACGGAGTCATTATTGACGTTCGCCCGACCAACCCGCACTCCGGGCCTCTGATTCAGAGCGGAAAGGCGGTGCCCAAGCCTGGCTTCATCAAGAACAAGACCCTTACCGAGGCCGACAAGCTCCTGGGCGCAAAAGGCCCCCCGGGAACCGTAGGCATGTACAAGCCCAAGCTGCCGCCCCAGGGCAACATGAGCGACGAGGCCTACGGCAAGCTCAAGAAGCTCTACGGCCAGCGTCTCAGCGAGTTCAATGACGAGTTCCAACACCTCAAGGACCTCCGCAATCAGGGCAAGATCTACGTGAAAGACGGGGTTATTCATGACGCCGCCAGCGGAAAGCCGCTCGCCGGCGACATCGACATCTTCGACATCCGCGACCCCGTCAGCGGGAAACCGATCCCGCGCTACACCCTCGACCATAAGGGAAATCTCATCATCGACCCGGCCACCGGCCAGCCGAAGCTGAACCCCGTACGCGAACAGATCATCAAGGATCTGAAGAAGCCTCCCTTCAGCGCCCAGCACGGAGCGCATATGGACTGGAAGTACGACCACCTCGACCCCGGCGAAGCCGCCCACTGCGGCAAGATCGACGCCGGCGTCATCGGCAAGCACCAGGCCGGTGGCGAACCGCTCGTCAGCTACGGGCCCAACGGCGTGGCGGACACCACTTACATCGCAGGAGGGAGATAACCCATGAACTTGCCCTGGAGGCCCCAACAACGCCGTGCCTTGCTGGATCGCTATTTTGCGCTATTGCCCAGCGCCGAACAGGACGCCGAGGTCTTTCCCGAGTTGTCCTCACTCAGCCAAAAATACGTGGAAGGGTTGCCCCGCCTGTTGCTCACCCGTTGCCCCTTCACCAAATTCGAACTCCGCCATTCGTTCGACCCGTACGGGCTGGACGGCCTCTGGTGGGATTACCACGACCCGGCCCGGCCCCTGCGCGAACGCCTCTACACCTGCCAGGCCATCACCGGAGCTGTCACCCTCGTTCAGCCCGTGGAGAAGTTCCCGTTTTTGGCCAAGCCCGGCCCCGGGATCCCCTATGTTCTGCCGCACCTGTTGCAAGCCCCGGATGTCCTGGGCGTGTTGAGCAGCCTGGCTTGCGGCCGCCATTCGGCGTATTGCATCGCCTACTTCGCGCCGGATGAGAAGAACGGCATCAACTGGCCCAACGACTGGGGAACAAATGAACGCTGGGCCGAAGGGGGCGCGACGCACGCAGGCTGGAACGAAGCGCCGGACTTCGAAGAGTCCTGGGATTTTGATCTGCGACCCTGGCTGGATGCCGGGAAACTGCTCTGGATCGCGCCCGGAGACGATTCTTTGGAACTGCGGTCCGGCTCCGCGGGGTGCCCGTACGTGGGCCTGGCGGGGGAGCGCCGCATGCAGTACATCAGCGGCGGCGAGGTCTGGCATGGCGATGAATGCAACGAGCAGGATCTCGAGGAGAGTGCATCATGATTACCTTGCAGCGGCATGTGATCGGCGCGCTGGTGCGCCATTACCAACTTACGCCGGGGGCCCTGGGCGCGCCCTTTTATGACCTGCCGCCGGACCCCGGCTATGCAGCGCAGGTCGCACAGTGGTACGAGTCGCTGCCGCTGGCCAATCGCCTGGCGCCCGAGGCACTGGCGGTGCTCGCCGCGCCGGACCTGGTGGCCGATGTTCGCGTTCTTCAGGGACGAGACTCTGTCACGCGAACCTGGGCCATGGCGGCCTTCCGAGACACGCCCGGGCCCTTCCTTCTGACCGCGCCGCAGGGCGAGAACGGCGAACTCAAGATCGAGGTCCTGAGTTCGTTCGATATCTTCTCCGACACGATCCTCACCTGGCTGGTTGCCGGGGGCGAGCCTTCCGAACCCGAGCTCAATGTGCGCATGACCCAGGAAGAGATGACCGTTTTCCTCGCCCTCGCGGACCTGTATTCGCGTGACGCCTATTCCTCTTACATCGCGCACCGTCCCGTCGAAGATCGCTATTCCCAGGAACTGATCGCCCGGGCCTATCACGAAGCGGTCACCGTGGATGATCCGCGCTGGCTGCTCTCCTTCTCCCTCCCGCTGCTCGACAGGGGCATGGCTCAACTCACGGACTCCGCCATCACACAGTCCCTGCACGGACTCGCCCGGCGCGGGCTCATCGAGCCCGCCGGCGAGAATTGGAAGTTTACGCTGCCGGGCCAATATGTCGTCCTGAGCTTTCACCGCCGGACTGTGTCCGTCGCCGTGGACACAGCGGCGGCGGACCCCGGGGGCGGGATGGGAACTCACGCCGCCCTCCTGCTTCGGAGTGATGAGCCGCTCTGGTTCATCGATTTGCCGGCCGGCGGCGAGTCCACCCTTACCGGAGTATCAGTGCAGGCTGCCCGGGCAATCCTGGACGGGATCTTGACTCCGCTGGCGGCGGCGCCGGCGCAGCACGTGTTCGCGCCGCAACCGGCGCCCCAGCCTGCCGCGTACACACCGGCCTACGGCGCCCCTGCCGCGCCGCCCCCTCAGCCTGAAACGGCGAGGTTCTGCCTCGCCTGCGGTTCCCAACTGGCGCCGGGCCAGGCGTTCTGCATGAACTGTGGCGCCCGTATCGGGTAAGCTTAAGCCTGGATCAGAGGGGAGATGAGCCTTCGAGGAACCGGTTTTGTCAAGAAACTACGGCGGACAGGTGGCTGGATAGCGGGTCTCAGGTCCTACGACCCGGCGGCGCGCCGGGTGCGACGTCGCGGTCCGGCCGGCATCCAGATCCAGACCATAGACCGCTGCAACGGCGCATGCCTGATGTGTCCTTATTCCTCCACAGCTCGGAGCGGTCCGGCCAATCTCATGTCCGAGGACCTTTACCTCCATGTCCTCGGCCAAATCCGCCAGGCCGCGAGCGCGCGAACGGTGTTGCTCATGCTCCAGAATGAGCCGCTCCTGGACCGCACGTTCGTCCGCCGGGTGCGGCTCGCCAAAGAGGCTCTGCCCCCAGCCGTTCGCGTCGGAACGGTCACGAATGGAGCGCCTTTAACGCCATCCTTGATCGAGGAACTGGCGCGAAGCGGCATCGACACGGTGATGGTGAGCATCGACGCCATCAAGGAGGACACCTTCAACAGAATCCGCCCGGGTCTGAATTTTGCGCGTGTGGTGAACAACACTCTGGCGCTCGCGGAGCGTCTCGGAACACGGCGGGTGGCAGCCAAGTTCCTACGGCTGAGCGACAACGCAGGAGAAGAACGTGAGTTTGCGCGCTTCTGGAGCAGACACGGGATCCCGACCATCGTATCCGAAGCCTGCAACCGGGCCGGCTCTCTGGATGACTACGAGAGGGTCCGGCGCGGCGATTCTCCCCTGTGGAAGAAGTTGACGCACCCGATCTTGAATCGCTTCATGCCGGTATGCCCTCTGCCTTTCAACTCCCTTGGGGTGCTTTGGGACGGCAGGGTGATTCTATGCTGCAACGATTGGGCCCCACGGGAGACGGTCGGCGATCTCACCAAACAGAACTTGCCGGAAGTCTGGAACGGCGAGAAGATCAATCATCACCGGCATCTGCTCTGGACTCACCGGGCTGCGGAAAGTTCCATCTGCGCCGATTGCAACCTATCCGATCGTTTCTGGAAGGCTTGACAGGACTTCGCTGTGAAATTTGCCGCCGGCAGGGTCTGCGATAGCGAACTGGCAAGGCGGTGTAGGCTGGTGAGCAGGCGAAGGGAGAGTGGTCCATCATGATTGGATGTGTTGAACGGGACGACATCGCCCCGGTTTGCCCGCACTGCAACGAGACGCTGAAAGAGGTTTGGTGCCGCCGGCTCAGCAGCGTCTTCGGGCGGCGGTACGTCTATTTCTGTTCCCGTTGCCGGAAGGTTCTTGGCATCTCTCACCGCAAGGGATTCTGGATGGGATAGGGGAGCGTCAAACTGCTCGGACGGCGGATGCCAGCCATCTTGCAAGCCCGGTTCTTGCGATTCGTGCCCGGCGAGCCGCTGGTCGCGGGAAGCTCGATGTGGGCCGCGGATCGCCGAACGTTACCATTGGAGGACCACTATGACCTGGAGCGCCATTGGCGCCGCCTGCCTGGGGCTGGCCGTAATGCTGGGCGCGTTCGGCGCCCACGGATTGCGCGGCAAGCTCGATGCGTATTCGATGGGCATCTATGAGCGGGCGGTGTTCTATCAGTTCATCCACGCCATCGGACTGCTGGTGACGCCGCTGCTGGTCCGGGTCAACGCCTTGAAGCCGGCCGCAGCAAGCCTCGTCTGCCTCCTGCTGCTGGCGGGGATCCTGATCTTCTCGGGGAGCCTCTACCTGCTGGCAATTACCGGGGCGCGCTGGCTCGGAGCGGTCACTCCGGTTGGCGGGCTCTGCTTCATCGCCGCCTGGATCCTGTTGGCGGTTTCTCTGGCGAGGCCCTGAAGGACCTGCGACGGCTCAGGGCAAGTAAGTTCTTAGCAGCAAGGCTCGCGGGCCGCCGCTGAGACGGCAATTTGCGCCACTGGGAACATGCCACACCTGCCCGGGGAGCAGATCGCGGCCCGAGAAACGCCCGCTGCCCTCGAGGACGATCAGCAACTCGAACCTGTCTGGCGGCGTCTGATACTGCACTTCTTCCGTGATCTCCACCCGCTCGGTAACAAAGTGCGGACAAGCGGCCAGGACTCTCCCCTGCGGGGCGCTTGGCCCGGGATGCGGCCCGAAAACGGCGACGTCCAGCGCCTTCTCCAAATGCAGCTCCCGCGGCCGACCATAGTCGTACAGCCGGTAGGTGATCGGATTGTTCTGCTGGATTTCGCAAACTGTGATCCCCCCGCCCAGAGCATGAACGGTCCCGGCCGGAATGAAGTACACTTGACCGGCCTCGACCGGCCACCAGCGCAGCAGGTGCTCGATCTCCCCGCTCTGCGCCGACTCGCGCGCCCTCTCAGGCGAAACCGGCTCCATGAATCCCGCCGCCAGTTTCGATCCCGGCGCCGCCCGCAGCACGTACCACATCTCGGTTTTGCCGCCGGATGCGCCCTCATGCTCCCGCGCATAGGCGTCGTCCGGATGAACCTGCACCGAGAGCCGGTCTGAGGTGAAGATGAACTTCACCAGGACTGGCAGGCGCGCCAACTGCGGCGCTTCAAACCATACCTCGCCGATCTTGCCGTCCGGTGAAGGAAACCACGGCCGAAGGTCCGTCACTCCCCAGGGCTTCTCGTGAAACTCAGGCGTCAACAATAGGGGCTGCCCGCTCACTCCAACCACCCCGCGATGAACCGGCTGATGCGCTCGATGCCCCGCTCCAGTTCCGGCATGGAGACTGCGAAGGTCAGCCGGATGTGATCCCTGGTGCCGAACGCCTCGCCAGGAACCACCGCCACTTCGGCCTGTTCCAAAAGCTGTCCTGTGAATTCCGTGGTGGTCCGCACCCCGGCTCTTTCCAGAACCGGCCGCACATCCGGGTATAGATAAAATGCGCCCTGCGGCTCGTGGCAGCGCACCTCGGGAATCCGGCGCATGCGCTCCAGGACAAAATCCCGCCGCCGCCGGTACTCTTCCCGCACCAGGGCGATGAATTCCTGCGGCCCCCGCAAGGCCTCCACCGCCGCCTTTTGCGCGATCGAGTTGGGATTCGACGTGGAATGGCTTTGCAACCGCCCCATGGCCGCCACAAGCGCCGGCGGCCCCAGTGCATAGCCGATGCGCCAGCCCGTCATGGCGTACGTCTTCGACAGCGATCCTGCCACTAAGATCCGGTGCCGGGCGGAAGCTACCGAAGCCGCCGAATAAGGCGTTCCATCATACACAAGATGGGAGTAGCACTCGTCCGTAATCAGCCAGATCCCGCGGCTGGAGGCGAGATGGACGATTCTCTCGAATTCTTCCGGAGCAATGACGTGCCCGCTCGGGTTGCACGGTGAATTCAGCACCAGGGCGCGGGTCTTCGGCGTGATGTGCTTCTCGATGAGCGCCGCCGAAAGCGCAAAGTCCTCCGCCGGGTCCGTCTCCGCAAAGACGCACACCCCGCCGCAGTAGGAGACGACGTCCCGGTACGTCACCCAATACGGCACGGGGATGATGACCTCATCGCCCTCGTTGACCAGGCACTGGAGCGCCCCGAAGATCGCATACTTCCCTCCGGGGGAGACCACGCACTCGGCCGGCCCAAAGGAAGTCCCGAAGTCCGCGGCGTGCCGCTCGCAGATGGCCTCGCGTAATTCCAGCGACCCTCCGGCCGCCGTGTAGCGCGTGTAACCGTCCTCGATGGCCCGGATGGCCGCCCGCCTGACGTTGTCAGGCGTAAGAAAATCCGGCTCTCCGGGGCCAAGGTCCACGATGTCGCGTCCCCGCGCGCGCAGGAGGGACGCGTCTGCGGCCGCCTTCATCGTCGCGGAGTCCGCGATGCGGGAAATGCGTTCCGAAAGGCGCACCCTGTCCGGCATCCCGTCTCTCACCCCTTCCTCAGCACACGGCCCTTGAGGCGCGCCTCGACAACCGGCGGCACCAGATTGGAGATCTTGCCTCCCAACTCAAAGACCTGCTTGATGAGCCGCGAGCTGACGAAAGAGTACGCTTCGCTGGACATCAGAAACACGGTTTCCACATCGGGCGCGAGGCGGTTATTCATGAGCGCCATCTGGAGTTCATACTCGTAGTCTGAGATGGCGCGAATCCCGCGCAGAATCACCTGGGCGTTCCTTTCCCGCATGTAGTCGACCAGCAGTCCGTGAAAGGACGCCACCTCCACATTCGCAAAGGGAGCCGCAACTTCGCGCAGCATCTCCATGCGCTCATCGACGCTGAACAGAGGCTCCTTGGCCGCATTCTCCAGGATCGCCACGATGAGGCGGTCGAAGAGCCTGGAGCCGCGCTCAATCAGATCGAGGTGCCCGTTGGTGATGGGATCGAAAGACCCCGGGTAAATGGCGGTGACGCTGCGTCGGTTTCCGGTCAAATGCGGAGATGCCTTTCTATGTGCTGAAACAATGACCACTATCATTCTAGCAACGCGTTCTCCGCGCGCGTCTCGCCCGCGCGAAGATTGCTAGGATCGACACATGGCGCTTCTACCGCGGATGCATATTCTGGACTCGAAAGACGAGTCGATCTACAACGTTCGCTCCACCTCTGCCGGGCCTCAGGGCGCCTTGCCGCTGACGCCTGAAATCATGAGCTCATTTGCATCGGGAGACCTCTTTGGCTGGACGCAGAACGCGGCCATGGGATGGGATCCGGCCAGACTCGGCGGGCCGGAAATCCTGATCCTCAGCACCCACGGCGGAGTGCGCGCCCCGGACGGAACCCCCATCGCCCTGGGCTTGCACACGGGCCACTGGGAGGTGGGGCTATTGGTGGAGGCGGCAGCGGCCGAACTGAAGGCGCTGGGCGCGATCCCCTTCGCCACGGCTTGCAGCGACCCCTGCGATGGCCGCACCCAGGGCACCCCCGGCATGTTCGACAGCTTGCCCTACCGCAACGACGCCGCAATCATCTTCCGCCGCCACATCCGCTCACTGCCGCGACGTAGCGGAGCGGTTGGAGTCGCCGCCTGCGACAAGGGCCTTCCCGCCATGATGATGGCCCTGGCCGGCGTGAAGGAACTGCCCTCGATCCTGGTGCCGGGCGGCGTGATGCTCGGCTCGGTGGATCAATGGAACTCCTCCTCGGTGCAGTCCATCGGCGCTCAGTACGCCCACGGCCAGATCACGCTCGAAGAGGCCGCTGCGGCCGGCTGCCACGCCTGCGCCTCTCCCGGCGGAGGCTGCCAGTTTCTCGGAACCGCGGCCACATCCCAGGTTGTCGCGGAGGCGCTCGGCATGACCCTGCCGCACGCGGCCCTGGCCCCTTCCGGTTCTTCTATCTGGCTGGACATGGCGCGCCGCTCCGGGCGGGCGGTCATGTCCTTGATTCAGAACGGGGTAAGGATGAAGGACATTCTCACCGAAGCGGCGATCAAGAACGCTATGATTACCTTCGCCGCTTTCGGCGGATCCACCAACCTGATCCTGCACCTGCCCGCCGTGGCCCATGCCGCCGGCCTGCCCCGCCCCACGCGCGACGACTGGGCCAAGGTCAACGCCCAAGTCCCGCGGTTGGTCGACGTGCTTCCCAACGGGCCTCGCAACCACCCCACCATTCAGGTTTTCCTCGCCGGCGGCGTGCCCGAGGTCATGCTCCACCTCCGCCGGATGGGATTGCTGGAAACCGGGGCGCTTACCGCCAGCGGGGAAACGCTCAACGCCGTGCTGGACTGGTGGGAAACCTCCGAGCGCCGCCTCCGCTTGCGCGCCCTGTTGGAGGAGCAAGACGGCGTCAACCCGGACGACGTCATCATGGCGCCCGAGGCGGCGGTCCGCCGCGGCATCACCTCCACGGTCTGCTTTCCCACCGGCAATCTCGCGCCTGACGGCTCCGTCATCAAGAGCACCGCCATTGACCCGAGCGTATTGGACTCTCAGGGCGTCTGCCGCATGACCGGCCCGGCGCGCATGTTCTGCTCCGAGGCTGCCGCCATCGCGGCCGTTAAAAGCAACGGCGAAGACCGCATCCGGCCTGGCGACGTCATTGTGCTGGCCGGGCTTGGACCCATGGGCACGGGGATGGAAGAAGTCCACCAGATCACGGCGGCGCTCAAGTACCTCGAGTTCGGCAAGCACGTCGCCCTGGTCACGGATTCGCGCTTCAGCGGCGTCTCCACCGGGGCCTGCATCGGGCTGGTTTCGCCGGAGGGCCTGGCCGGAGGTCCGATTGGCAAGGTGCGTGAAGGCGACCGGATCGAAATCGTCATCGACACCCGTCGCCTGGTGGGCACAGTCAACATGGTGGGCGACGCCGTCCGAATTTTCGGCGCGGAGGAGGGCGCGCGAGTGCTGGCTTCGCGTCCGCCGCATCCCGACCTCAAGCCGGACCCTCTGTTGCCGGACGACACCCGCCTGTGGGCCGCGCTGCAAGCCGCCAGCGGCGGCCCCTGGGCCGGCTGCGTCTACGACCTCCCCTCCCTCAATTTCGGTGACAGGCTACGTAATCACTAAATTTCTCCAGCCTCGGTTAAAGGCCGCCAAGCCCCATGCCGTTCCGGTCATCCGCGCCCGGCCGAACTCATCTTTCCTGAATCACTCACCAGGATCCGTTCGGAGGCTGCTGAGAGCTGGTAAGGCCCCCGCCCGCTCTGATATTCTGGATTCGGGACCTCGCAGGCCGCTGGACCGCGCCGGCAAGGAAGGGGCAGTAGTGATTTCTCGTAACGCAGGCACAGGCTGCATGGCCTGCCAACGCAAGTGAGGCCCCGCCCAGAACCATACGCCTGTCTGATGGCCTGCGATTAGAGGGGTGGACGACATGAAAACACGGTGGGCGATCGCTTTCCTTGCAACGGTTTCTCTGTTCGCTCAAACGCGAAGTCTCGTCCGGGACGTGCGCGCGGCCATCGCCGCCAATGATTTCGCCAGGGCGGAAGCCCAGATCGCCGAGTACCAGACCTCCCGGGGGGTCAGCGCGGAAATGCTGGAAGCCCTGAGCTGGCTGGGACGCGGAGCCCTGGCAGCGAAGCGCTATGACTCAGCCGAGGCCTACGCCTCAAAAACCCACGATCTCAGCCTGGAGATGCTGAAGCGCCGCCCGCTGGATGCGGACAGGAACCTTCCGATCGCGCTCGGAGCGGCCATCGAAGTTCTGTCCCAGGTCGCGGCCGCCAGGGGCGAGCGCAGCGCCGCCGTGGCATTCCTCCAGGAGCAACTCCGCCTCTACCGAGACACCTCCATCCGCACCCGTATCCAGAAGAACATCAACTTGCTGACTCTGGAGGGGCGACCGGCCCCCGCGCTCGAGATCCGGGAATGGTTGGGAGCCACCCCTGCTGCTCTTAACAACCTGAGGGGCCGCCCGGTTCTCCTGTTCTTCTGGGCGCACTGGTGTGGTGACTGCAAAGCTCAGGCTCCTGTCCTGGCCCGGCTGCTCAACGAATATGGCTCACGAGGCCTGACGCTCGTCGGCCCCACACAACGCTACGGTTACGTGGCCGGCGGGAAGGATGCCGCTCCCGAGGAGGAGACCACGTACATCGAGGAGGTTCGCGCCCGCTTCTACGGAGAATTGACGGGCATGACCGTCCCGGTCAGCGAGGAGAACTTCAAGAACTACGGCGCCAGCACGACCCCGACCCTCGTGCTGGCCGACGCGGCGGGCATCGTCCGCCTGTATCATCCCGGGCAGATGTCCTACGAGGAGCTGGCCCCTCGCGTCGCGGCTCTGTTTGAGAAATAGTCCGGAGCCCCGGCGCCGCCGCCCCTATGACGCCCAAAAGGCCTGCACTTCTTCCAGTTCGGTTGTGAAGCGGTAGGGCGGCAGACTGTCAAAAAACATCTGTCCGTAACGTTGCTTGGTGATCCGGTTGTCGAGCAGCGCCAGCACACCGCGGTCCGTGCCGCTCCGGATCAACCGCCCGAAGCCCTGCTTCAGCGCGAGCGCCGCCTCCGGGATCTGGTACTCGCAGAAAGGATTGCCGCCGCGCGCCCGGATAGCCCGTATGCGGGCGTCGACCACCGGGTCGCTCGGCACCGCAAAAGGCAGCTTGTCGATGATCACCATGCTGAGCTGATCTCCCGGAACGTCCACCCCTTGCCAGAAAGAGGACGTGGCGAACAGCACGCAGTGCGGCGTCTCGCGAAACTCATCCAGCAGCGCGCTTCGCGGTCCTGTCCCCTGTAGCAGGGTCGGATAGGGAAGCTGGAAAGAGACCCGGTCGTAAACCTGACGCATCTGCGCGTAGCTGGTGAAGAGCACAAACGCCCGCCCGCGGCTCAATTCGAGCAGACGCTGAATCTCCCTGGCGGCGGCCGAGGCGAAAGTCGCATGGCGCGGGTCCGGCAAGTGCTGCGGCACATACAGCAACGCCTGTTCGGAGTAATCGAAGAGCCCGCCCACGCTCAGCGTCCGGGCGGAACGCAACCCGAGCCGGCTCTGCGTGTACTCAAAGCTGCCGGCCACCGCCAGCGTCGCCGAAGTCAGGATCACGGCATCGACCTTCGAAAACAGGTTCTCGGCGAGTATCGAGGAAACATCGATCGGAGTCGCTTGCAGGAAACAGCCCCGGCCCCGCCGCTCCACCCAGTAGACATAGGCCGGATCCCGCTCCTGCACCAGGAAACGCAAAGCGTCGCTCAATTCCCGCAACCGCTGGTGGATTGGCATCAGCTCTTCCACCCCGCTCTCCGCCAGTTCCAACCGCGCCGCCAGCGCCTTCAGCGAGCCCTGTAAGCCGGCGTAGGCTCCATTTGGGTCGACGGCAGGGCACGCGCTGCGCCCATCGGCGGAGCTGAATTGAGCGAAGAAGGCTTCCGTGCCGCTGTCGAGCGCCTCCAAGGCCCTGTCGAGATCCGGCGATCCGAAACTCTTGCGGCGCGCCAGAGCGGCGACATCCCGGCGCACGTCCTGCAACTGGTAGTTGCTGACGGACACGCCAAAGTACTGGCCCGCGACGTCCTCAATCTCGTGCGCCTCATCGAAGATTACCGCCCCGTATGACGGTATGATTCCTCCAAATTCGTCCTCGCGGGAAGCAAGATCGGCAAAGAACAGATGGTGGTTGACGATGATGATGTCGCTTTCGGCGGCCTGGCGGCGCATCGCTGTGATGAAGCAACGGTCGAACTGGGGGCATTTCTGGCCTGGGCAGAGTTCGCGGCGGGCATCCAGCTTCGGCCATAAGGTGCTGTCCTCGGGCAGCCGGCGGATCTCGGCGCGGTCGCCGGTGGCGGTCGTCTTCTCCCAATCGCGGATGATCTCGAAATCCGCCACCTCCTCCAGCCCCGTCAGGATCGGCTCCTTCTCCGCGTCGTAGATCTTCTGCCGGCAGGCGTAGTTGTTCCGCCCTTTCATGTAGCAGACGCGCAGGGGATGATCGGAGTGCTGCTGGAGAAACGGGATGTCCTTGAAGAAGAGCTGTTCCTGGAGGTTCTTGGTTCCCGTGGAGATCACCACCCGCCTGCCGGATTGGATCGCCGGCAGCAAGTAGGCAAGCGTCTTGCCGGTGCCCGTTCCCGCCTCGACAATCAAGGGCCGGTTCTCCTTCAACGCGGCCTCAACTTCGACGGCCATCTCCAGTTGTCCGGGGCGAAACTCAAAGTTGGGATGCCACTGCGACAAAAGCCCGTGAGGCGAAAAGAATCGTCGGGCTCCAACTGGCCTGGCAGACTTGGGCATGAAGCGGTTCAGATACGAGTGTAGCGGAATGAATCAAGGACCGAACGAATCCCTCAAATCGGCAGGATCGTCCGGTCGTCCGGCTCCGGATTGTCCGGCCAGTGCCGCAGCACCGTCTCATGGCTCACAATCTCCCGCCAGCGTTCGTCGAAACGCGTCGCGATCTCCGGATATGGTTCCAGCAGCAGACCCAGCCCCAGCCGCCGGTGCGGCTCCACGGAAGCGCCCACCGTCGAGAGATGGTCCGCAACCTCCGGCCAATCGTCCGTCAGCCCTCCTGGGTCCAGCAATACCACCCGGTCCCCGATGACGCCATAGTTCTTCAAATGCGCGTCTACGGAGAACACACCCTGCCTCCAGGCCGCCTGGCGAAACTCAAGGAGCCTTTCCAGCCAGCGCTCAAATTCCTCAAACCGGCCGCTGCGGACCAATTCGGACAGACGCTGAAACAGAGTGCATTCCACGCGCTCCGTGGCTTCGCTCACCACCAGCCAGCCGGGCCAACCCAGCACCTTCACCCGCACGGGAGGAAAAATGACTCGTTCCGGAACCAGCGCTTGCGCGGCCAGATACGCCTGAGCCAGGTGCCGCCCCCTCAGATCCTGCCAAGCGTGCCGCTGCCAGATCTCCCCCGTGTGGGTCATCAGCCAGACGCTTCTTGGCACAACCGTCACCGCCCCCTGCACCATCACCCGCAGCAGCCGGATCCAGCGCGAGGGATGCCGCAGCATCGGTTCGCCGATGTGCGCCGGCAACACTCTCGCCACCCGTGACAGCCCCTTCCAGATCAGGATCAGCGCCAGAACCGCTCTCTGAGAGCGTTCCCGCTTGACAACCCAGTGATCGGAGGCATAGACCACCCGCCCCAGTCCCTCTCCCAGCCGGCGCAGCCGGCCGGCCGTCAGCTCCTCCGGAGCACGGGCGAGCACGTGCGGCAGGTTTGCTCCCAGCAGCTCCCGCGGAACACTCGCTCCCATCCCTGGATGCAGTATCCGCCCCACGCTTTCAACTTAGCTCTTCCGGGCCACTCTTTGGGACCCGGGCGCCCCGTTTACACGGCGCGAGACAGGCATGACGGGCGCCCCTCCCCTTCATCATCCCTCGCGCCTCCGGCTTCCTTCGCTCTCAGGCCCGGCAAGCCCTTTTGGAGTACGCTGGGACTATGGCCACCGAGCCCGATTCTTCCGAGCAATTTGACCTGGAGCCGGTTTTCCGTTCCGACGAGCACACCGCCGGGATGGAAGCCCTGGCCATCCAAAGTCTTCTCGAATCGCAGGGGATTCCCGCCGTCCTCGTGGGCGCCTCCGTCCTGCCGGTGCTCCCCTTCGAGGTGCGCGTACCCAAAGCCCGGCTGGTGGAAGCAGAACGCATCATCGCCGAATTCAAGGCCTCGGGGCCACAAGCGGCTGAAGACGCTTCCGGACGCTCCGAGGAACTAGAACCTCCGGAGTGATTGCGTCCGCCGGTCCGCCTGCCAGCGGAAAGCATCCAGCTCGATTCTCCGGCCGTCTGTTCTGACACACACCATCCCCCAAATGTCGGTTCGGAACGGCGTGGCCCTCATACTTGCCAGCCGCTCCAGCACCTCCGGGTGTGGATGACCGTAACTGTTCTCATAACCGGCAGTGATGATCGCCAGCGAAGGGTGAACCTTCTGCAAGAGCGCATGGCCGGCTGACCTCCGGCTGCCGTGGTGCGGAATCTTCAACACATCGGCTGGCTCCATTAACCCTTGCTCCGTCAGTTCGCGCTCGACTCTTGGGTCCAGGTCGCCTGTCAGCAGAATGGAACGGCCGCCATACGATACCCGCATCGCCAGAGTGT